>FWPV01003495.1_pt1 | contig 35419 bp, 34 predicted proteins | sample 2228371 | NCBI WGS metagenome assembly FWPV01 (sample SAMEA103939776, study PRJEB20133) | metagenome | reverse complement strand
CATTGTGGGTATTCTCATCGGTGCCTTAGTTCCGGCAGTCTTCGTTGCCATTACGATGAAATCTGTGGGGGTGACTGCGGGTTTGATCGTGGATGAAGTTCGTCGCCAGTGGCGCGAAATCCCAGGCCTTCGAGAAGGGAAGGCAAGGGCGCAATATGACAGGTGTGTCGATATCTCCACGAGAGCCGCGCTCAAGGAGATGCTTGCCCCATCGATCATGACGATTATCGTTCCTATTTTGGTAGGCCTCATCCTCGGGAAATACGCCCTGGGGGGATTTCTGATCAGCTCCCTCGCAACTGGCTTCATTCTCGCTGTTACGCTCAATAATGCCGGGGGAGCGTGGGATAATGCCAAGAAATGGATTGAATCCGGTCATTTTGGAGGGAAAGGATCCGAGGCCCACAAGGCGGCTGTCGTCGGCGACACAACCGGCGATCCCATGAAAGACACCGCGGGACCATCCCTCAATATCATGCTCAAACTAATGTCGGTCATCTCCCTTCTATTAGCCCCTGTCCTGACCCATTTTCGGGGAATCTTCTAAGTAAGAGAAGGAACAATGTCCCCACCCCTGCCGAACATCGATCAAGGGGTGGGGCTCCTTCGACAGCTCGCACCTTCATCGAAACCTAATCCCAGAAATGGCGCGTGAAGATCACTAAGACGGTGAAGATTTCCAGGCGGCCTATCAACATGAGAAAAGAGAGGATCCATTTGGCCAGGATGGGGAGATGGGAATAGTTCTCGGTCGGGCCGACCGATCCAATCCCTGGACCCACATTTCCAAGTGTGGCGGCCACCGCGCCGATCGATGTATCGATGTCGAGCCCGAACCACGCCATGGCTAAGACCCCAAGGAAAAAGAGGAGCACGTAGAAGGCAATGAAGATGATCACATTCGACACGATAGCCTCCGGGAGGGCTCTGTCTCCCACCCGGACAGGGAAGACGCCGTGGGGACGAAACAGTCTCTTCAACTCCGCCCCCATCTCTTTCATGAGCACCAAGATCCTCACATTCTTGATCCCCCCTCCCGTTGAACTGGTGCACCCGCCAAAGAACATCAGTGCCAACAAGATGATCTGGGTCACAAAAGGCCAACGTTCGTAGTCCTCGGTCACAAAGCCGGTTGTGGTCATGATCGATACGGTCTGAAAGATGGAGCCTCGGAAGAGCTTTTCGGAAAGAACCTCCCCGTTCATCCACCGGGCCCCCACGATCAATCCCAGGGCAATGCAAAGGATCAATCCAAAAAACCGGAATTCAGGATTTCTGAAATACTGTCCCAATTTCCCCCTGAATACCCAGTAGTGGAGAGAGAAATTGACGCCAGCAACGAACATAAAAAGGGTCACCACATACTGAATGTAAGGGGAAGGATAGGCGGCGATGCTCGAGTTCCTCGGCGAAAATCCGCCCGTTGCCAGTGTTCCGAAGGTTGTGCAAAGGGATTCAAAGAAAGAGAGCCCTCCGAGCATGAGGAGAATCGTTTCCACCACTGTAAAGGCAAGATAGACCATCCATAGAATCCTTGCCGTCTCACTGATGCGAGGAGCCACCCTATCCTTGATGGGACCAGGGACCTCCGCCCTGAAAAGCTGGAATCCCCCCACTCCCAGGTAAGGGAAGATGGCGACAGCCAGGGCGATCACGCCCATCCCCCCTAACCACTGCGTCATGTCCCTCCAGAGGAGCAAGCTTCTTGGAAGCTTCTCGATGTCCGTCAGGATGGAGGCTCCGGTCGTCGTGAAGCCCGACATGGTCTCAAAAAAAGCATCGGTGAAGTTGGGAATGAACCCTGAAACGATGAAGGGAATCGAGCCCAATAGGGAGAGTGTCACCCAACTCAGTGTCACCGTCAGAAATCCCTCACGCGTGGTCAGTTCGGTCGGCCTTTCGATGAGGGATCGGAGGAGCAGGCTCAGAAGGATCATCCCAACAACCTGCATCGTAAAAATGAATTGCAGTCCATCCTTATCATAGAATGAGAAAGCCAACGGAAGGATGAGGGCTCCCCCTAGGATCAACAACAACCCCGAAAGCGTGTGGATAATATTGGCGAGTTTCAAGGAACTCCCCTTTCTCAGGAAAACCGCTTTTCGATTGAAGGAATGGCTTCAGGTAAGGCGAAGACGATCACCTTGTCCCCGGCTTCTATCGTGCTATTTCCGTAAGGAATAAATACTTCCTCGCCTCGAACAATCGCTGCGACAAGCGATCCCTCTGGGAGTTTCAGTTTCTTCATGGGCATCCCTACGACTTTGGTCTCCTTTTTCATTTGAAGCTCAAAGGCCTCTGCGTCGGTGCCATGGAAGGTTGCCACGGAAACGATGTCCCCTCTCCGAACGAAACGCAGAATCGCATTCGCAGTCGAGAGGCGGATATTGACGGTCGAATCGATTCCAATGACAGGCATCAGGGGAAGGTAGCTGAACCGATTTACCAGAGCGATTGTTTTTTGAATCTTCAGATGTTTTGCCAGCAAGCAGGAGAGGATGTTTGTTTCGTCATCCGAGGTCACGGCAACGAAAGCATCCATGTGAAGAATTCCTTCTCTGGCTAAGGCGTCGATCTCGGCCCCTTCTGCACGAAAGACCTCCGTTCGTTTGAGCTCTTGGGCGAGCCTCACAGACTTCTCTCGATTTGATTCGATCAGGGTCACCTCAGCCTTTTTCTCCAATTTGTGTGCCAACCCCCTCCCGATCTTCCCTCCCCCAAGGATCATTACCTTTTCGAGTCTCTGCTCGGCTTTCCCAGTTAGGGCGAGGACCTCGGGCAAACTCTCCCTTTTAGTGACGACAAAAACCTGGTCGTTCTTGCTGAAGCAGTCGTCCCCCTTGGGAATGATCGTCTTTTCCCCCTTCAGCATGGCAACGACACGGAAGTTTTTCCTCTGTTCCTCCGTTCCCACCTCCTTGAGGGGTTTATTCAAATTTGGACAGTGCTCATCCAGCTTAAGTCCCACCATCAGGATCTTCCCGTTCTCGAATTCCACCACCTCTGAGGCAGCGGCCCGCATGAGAAGTCGGTTGATCTCAGAGATGACCTCGTCTTCAGGATGGATGAAGAGATCAACCCCTAAATCTTGGGGCTTAAGAATAGAAGCGGGGTCATAAAAATCTGGGTTTCTCACACGAGCGATCTTTCTTTTCACCCCTAACTTCGACGCAATCATACACGCCAAAATATTGATCTCATCGATCCCGGAAGCTGCAATCAGCATATCCGCTGATTCTAAACCGGCCTCTCTCAATACGCTCTGACTGGAAGCATCCCCGTGGACCACAAATACGTCCAATTCCTCCTGAGCCTTGGCACACTTCTCCTCGTCCGTATCGATGAGCACCAAGTCGTGCCTCTCGTGGGAAAGCCTCTGGGCCAGAAAGAATCCAACCTCCCCAGCTCCAACGATAACGATCTTCATTGGTCACCCCTTATCTGATCCCAACTCCTCCGATATTATAGAACGTCTCCCCCGTTTTCTGCATCTCCCTCTTGCCTGCCGGTAGCCAATCCTTTCCGATATCGCGAGTCCCCACTGATATTGGGATAGACTTTACTGGAGAAAGCACGCCTTGTCAACTCAGACGGGAGGTCTCCCGTCGAAAGCTGGTTCGATGAATCCAATTAAAGATTGAAAAGATTCTCTAAATGAAAAATTTCACTTGACGACAGAAACCGAAACTTGTTACATTTCATCGGGTTTTTTAGGGAGGACGGGGATGATCTCGATCTTTTTCGCCGTGACGATCCTCCTTGCCCTCGCAATGGCCCTGAGCCTCTACCGGGCCGTAGCGGGACCAGGGGTATTTAACCGGACTGCTGCTGTCAACATCGTCGGAACCAAGACGATCTCTCTCCTCGTCGTCATGGGTTACTACTTCGAAAGGCCCTACTTTTTCGATATCGCTCTCCTTTATGCGATGATCAATTTCATTGGCACCTTGGTTTTCGCCAAATATCTGGAAAGAGGGAACCTGTGGTCGTCGTCCAACTCCTCATAACCATCTTGCTGGGAGCAGGGCTCTTCTTCACCTGGGTGGGATCGATTGGCCTGCTGAGATTTCCGGACTTCTACACGAGACTCCACGCCACGGGCAAATGCGATACGCTCGGGGCGGGATTGATCATCCTTGGAGCGCTCATTTACCACTTCTTCCATTACCCCCATACACCTCTGGTTCCTGCCAAACTTCTCTTCCTCATCCTCTTCATCTTTATCGCGAACCCAACGGCGACCCATGCGTTGATGAAAGCCGCCTATCGAACCGGGGTAAAACCATGGCGCCTCGGGGAGAGGAGGGAGTGATGGGAAAGGAGAGAGGATTGCCAATCGTTCTCACCTTGGCCATCATGGCGGTTTTCTGGATTCTTCTCTCGGGCCTATTCGACGCCTTCCATCTCCTTTCAGGCATGGTCTGTTGCACAATCGTGGCCCTTCTCTCCCATGATCTCTTAGTAAAAGGAAAGACTCAAAAGATGCTCGTAAAGTCCTTTCGGCTCCTTCTTTACATCCCTTGGGAACTCTGGCAGATCGTCCTGGCGAACATCGATGTTGCCTACCGGGTCCTTCACCCCAAGATGCCGATCGATCCTCGAATCATTGAATTCGAGACCTCGTTGAGAGGCGATTTCTCTCTGGTCACCCTCGCCAATTCGATTACCTTAACTCCTGGGACAATTACGATTTCAGTCGAGCCGGAGCGAGGAAAGTATTGCGTTCATGCCATAGCAAAAGGGCCTGCCGATGCTCTCCTCGTTGATCAAACGATGCAGAAGAAGGTTGCCTATGTCTTCATGGAAATGCCAGAAGGGGGCACGAAATGATCCTCTCCCTTGATCTCCTCTTGCTCCTATTCGTTGTGGTCATCGCCATCGCTGCAATCCACATGAGGGACCTGCTGAGCGCCGTCATTCTCCTGGGTGCCTACAGCTTCCTCATGGCCTTGATCTGGGTCGAACTTCAATCGGTCGACGTGGGCTTCACGGAGGCGGCCGTGGGGGCGGGATCGACGACGGCCTTTCTGATCGCTGCAATCGCGCGGACAACGAGGTGGGAGAAAAAATGAGCGGTCTCAAGGTCATGACGATTGGGCTGATTGCTGTACTCTGCATCCTTTTCATCTACGTGGCAGAGGACATCCCGATTTTCGGGGATCCCGAGGCCGCCTCGATCAAATACGTCGAACTCTTCGCGATCAAGGCGGATCCGGAAGAGGAGCTTCTCGATCGACAGATCATCCCCCCAACCTTGCTCGGAGCACTCGTCGAAAGAGGGCTTCCAATCCCTTGTCGCATGGCGAAGATCCCGAACGTCCCAAGCCAATGGGATGCGTTCGTCCCAAAAGAGGAGCTCTATTACCCGAAGGAAGAAAAGTACTACTTCATTCGAAGAGAAGGGAGCGATCTTAGGGTTTATCGATACGCCTTTGTGGTCCGGTGGATCGAAAAGGGACTTCGAGAGACGGCGGTTCCCAATATGGTCACCTATGGCCTTGCGGATTATCGAGGGTACGACACGCTGGGGGAGACCACGGTCATCTTCACAGCCGGCGTTTCGGTCATCCTATTGCTGAGGAGGCGAAGCAGGCTATGAAAGAGAGAGACGTGATCGTGGAGACTGTGTCTCGCGTCATGATTCCCTTCATACAGCTTTTCGCCTTGTATGTGATCGTCCACGGCGCGGGTGGACCGGGCGGAGGATTTCAGGGTGGGGTCGTCCTCGCCTCTTCTTTCATCCTCTATATCGTGGCATTTGGACTTGCTGGGGCAAGGGAGAGGTTCCCCGAGTCGGCAAATACCCTCTTCAGTTCTCTCGGATTATGGATATACGGTGGAATTGGGCTCCTCGCGATCCTCTTCAGTCTGGGAGTGGCCCAGTATTTGAACTATGGTTTCATTCCCTTCACTTCATCCTTTGAGGAAAACAGGGCCCTTGGGATGGACTTTGTGGAGATGGGCATCGGAATTACCGTCATGGCGATCATCGCTTCGATCTTCTTCGACCTTGCGGAGAAGAACGAAAAAGAGGAACAGAGAGGGGAGTAAGAGGGGACGATTGTGGAATGGTTCTTTGCGAAGGTCTTTGCCAAATACAACTACTGGGTTTTCATCCTCTTAATGTTGATCGGCTTCTACGGGATCGTTGCAAAGGACAATCTCATCAAAAAGATCATCGGCCTCAATATCTTTCAGACCGCCATCTTCCTCTATTTTATCTCCTTGGGAGCAGTCCGGGGCGGAACCGCTCCGATCGTTGACGAGGAAATCATCCGAAAAGGGTATGTCTACGCAAACCCCCTCCCTCACGTCTTGATTCTGACGGCGATCGTCGTGGCCGTTGCTACGACCGCAGTCGCTCTCTCTCTGATCATTCGAATATATCAGGAGTACGGGACGATCGAAGAGAGCGAAATTATCGAACGGTCGACCGACCGAACGGGTCCCTGACTGCGCCCGGATCCCACCGGACGGAAGGGGGGGTTGATTCGAAATCTATGTCGAGCTTTGTCGAGCATCTTCCTGTCTTGGTCGTCGTCCTCTCCCTCCTTTCAGCCGTAAGTATCTTGATTGCAGGCTGGGTCAATCGAAAGTCCGCCTGGTTCCTCTCCATGGGAACCCTCTCCGGACAATTCATCACCTCCCTCTTCATCCTGGAATATGTGCTTAACAAAGGTCCTATCCGCTACCGGCTGGGAGGGTGGGCTCCCCCTTGGGGAATCGAATATGTCGTCGATGCCCTCAATGCCTATGTCTTAACGGTACTTCTATTTTTAGGACTAGTCTGCCTCGTCTACTCCAAAAGGAATATGGAACACGAACTTCCTGGGAAGGTCGTCTCCTTCTATACCATCTACCAGCTTTTGATTACGGGGCTCTGCGGTATCACCGTCACGGGGGACATCTTCAATATGTACGTCTTCATCGAGATCGCCTCTCTGTCCGCCTACGCGCTTATCGCCTCGAGGGGGAAGATTGCCCTGAGGGCGAGTTTCACCTACCTCGTCCTGGGTTCAATTGGAGCCTGTTTCTTCTTGCTCGGGGTGGGATTTCTCTATGCCGTCACAGGGTCCCTCAACATGCACGATCTTTCCCTCTTGCTTCCTCCTTACTACGGCAACCGCGTCATCATCACCGCATTTGCGTTCATCGTCGTCGGGCTGAGCATCAAGATGGCCCTCTTCCCACTCCATACCTGGCTCCCCGATGCCCACGCCTTTGCTCCTGCAGAGATCAGCGCCATGCTTTCCGGCATCATTATCGAGGTCTCGACCTACGCCTTCATCCGAGTCACCTTCTCCGTTTTCACGACGCGCTTCCTCGAACTTCTGCCCATTTTCGAAATTCTCTCCTGGCTGGCTGCGGTAGCGATCCTCTTCGGTTCCATTCTCGCAATCACTCAGATGAATCTCAAGCGGATGCTCGCCTATTCGAGCGTCGCGAATATGGGCTACATCGTTTTGGCCATCGGCCTTTCAACCTCTGCAAAGACACCTCCGTGGGGCGGCCTCAACCCTGCTCTGATGCATATCTTGAACCATGCGCTCATGAAGGGTTGCCTCTTCCTCGTTGCAGGAGCATTCATTTATAAGGAAGAGCTCTGGTTCATCCATCAATTTCAAGGATTGGGTAGAAAGATGCCTTATAGCTGCGCAGCTTTTGTGATTGCAGCTCTCTCTATGATTGGTGCTCCCCCGAGTGTGGGATTTGTGTCGAAACTTTACATCATCTTGGCCTCCATCGAGTCCGGGAAATGGATCTTTGTGGCAGTCCTCCTGTGTAGCTCACTTCTGAACCTGATCTATTTTTGGCGAGCCATCGAGACGATGTATATGAGAACCGAAGGAGAAGAGGAGCACCCCCTTCCGTCCTCTGGAATGAAGAACGAGGTTCCTTTTACGATGCTCCTGCCGATCTGGGTGTTGGCCTCTCTCTGTATTGCCATGGGGATTATCTGGCTGGCGCAGGCTCCCATGCCGATCCTGGATCGGGTCAATGCCTTATTTGGATTGGTTCAAAGACTATGATCGAAAACGTTCAATCCCTCAAACCTGCGTTGGCCCTGGTCTCCCCCGCCGTGGCAGCGATCTTGATTCTATTATCCAACAGGCGACCCAATCTGCGAGAGAGTTGGACCATCCTCGCAAGCCTCCTTCAGTTCGGTCTTATTTTCTCGATGGCGCCAGTGATTCTCAACGGCAAGAGGATCGAGTGTTACCTGTTTAGAGAGATGCTCCCTGGCGTCGATTTTGGATTCCGCGTCGATGCCTTTGGCCTTCTTTTTGCTATCACGGCTTCTTTTCTCTGGATCCTGGTATCCATCTATTCGATTGGTTACATGCGGGCCTTAAAGGAGCATGCTCAGACCCGATACTATTTCTGTTTTGCCCTCGCCATCTTCGGAGCCATCGGGGTCGCCCTCTCGGCAAACCTCGTGACCATGTTTATCTTTTATGAAATACTCACCCTCTCGACCTATCCTTTGGTAGCGCACGAGCAGTCCGACGAGGCCCTCTTCGCGGGAAGGAAGTATCTGGCCTATCTTCTCACCTCGGGGGTCTTTTTCCTTGCTGCCATTGCTTGGACCTACTCCCTCACCGGAACGACCGACTTCGTCCCGGGAGGGATATTGAAACCCTTCTCGATCGTCCCTTCGACGCTCATCGTCCTCTTCATCCTCTTTGTCATCGGATTCATGAAAGCGGCCTATATCCCTTTCCACTCGTGGCTTCCCTCCGCCATGGTGGCTCCCACTCCAGTGAGCGCCCTCCTCCATGCCGTCGCCGTGGTCAAGGCGGGTGTCTTCGGTGTCGTCCGGATCGTCTGCTACATTTATGGGACGGATCTTATGCGGGAACTTGGATTAGGGGTCCTACTCTCCTCCTTTGCTGCCGTGACGATGATCGGGGCTTCCCTCTTTGCAATTGCGCAGGACAATCTCAAGAGGAGGCTGGCCTATTCGACGATCAGCCAGCTTTCTTACATCGTTTTTGGAGTCGCCCTGTTGAGCCCCATGGGGATCACCGGGGCCATGATCCACATCCCTTTTCATGGATTCATGAAGATCACCCTCTTTCTCTGTGCAGGGGCAATCCTGGTCGCATCGGGTAAGAAGAATGTGAGCGAGCTCGGAGGGCTGGCACGATCGATGCCGATCACGTTCTTTGCCTTTACGATTGGAAGCTTTGGAATGTGTGGACTCCCGCCCGTGAGTGGCTTCCTTAGCAAATGGTTTCTTGGGCTGGGAACACTCGAGGCGGGTCAAAGGATCTTCTTGTTCATCCTTCTTATCAGCTCTTTTCTCGATGTGGTTTACTTCTTTCCAATCATTTACATAGCATTCTTTGGCACGCCGGCGGAGGCGAAAATGGAAGAGGAGAAGAGAAGAATCGGGGAGGCACCTCTGTCAATGGTTTTTCCATTAAGTCTCACTGCCTTTTTTTCAGTCCTCATTACATTTCCGAATCCGCTCACGAACATTTTCTTCGACCTTGCCAGGAGGGCTGTGAGCCAATTGGGAGTTGGATAGTATGGAGAAGAACACACGCCGTGGGTCTGCTCGATGGGTCCTTGTGGGGGCCCTCCTTTTGAGCCTGATTGCAGGGTTTCTCGTCCAAGCCTATACCCACCCGAAAGTTCACTTCTTCTGGGAGAATTTGCCGTTCTTCAGCGCACTGTACGGTTTCATCGGTTGTATCCTCATCATTTTCGGCTCAAAGGCCTTGGGCCATTATTGGCTCCAGAAGAAAGAAGATTACTACGAGGAGCAGGAAGAGAGACGGGGCGAGGATTAGTTATGGGGTGGATTCATCCTGGTTTGATTTATATCGTTGGAGCTCCTCTGATTCCCTTGTTGAGAGGTAAGGCGAAAAAGGGCTATCTGCTTTTGCTTCCGATCCTCGCTCTCGGGGTTCTTCTGCTCATGTCCACAGGAGTTTTCCTTTCAGAGGGAAAAACCTGGATCGTTCCGTTTTGGGGTCATCAGCTTGTCTTGGGACAAATCGACAGATTGAGCATCGTCTTCGCTTACGTCTTCGTGATCGCCTCCTTCTGCATGATCCTTTATGCCCTTCACGTCGAGCAGAGCGGGCAGCATGTGGCCGCTTACCTCTATGTCGGCAGCACGCTCGGGGTCGTTTTTGCCGGGGATCTCTTGAGCCTCTTCTTCTTTTGGGAAGGGATGGCGTGGGCAGCCCTCTTCCTCATCTGGTACCGAAAAACAAAGAGGGCTTCGGATGCGGGATTCCGATATATCCTGGTCCACCTCTTCGGGGGAGCCTGTCTTTTGGGCGGCGTCCTTTTGCATCTCGAAACGACGGGATCGATCGCATTTCAACATTTTCACCTGGAATGGAATTTCGACTGGAGGAACATCGCTTCTTTTCTCATCCTCCTGGCCTTCTTGATTAACGCCGCCGTCCCGCCTCTCCACGCATGGTTAGCGGATGCCTATCCGGAGGCAACCGTTACGGGTGCGGTCTTTCTGACAGCGTTCACGACAAAAAGCGCGGTCTACGTTCTCATAAGGGGCTTTGCAGGTCTGGAGATACTCACATGGTTGGGCGCCATCATGGCCGTCTACGGGGTTGTTTTCGCCGTTCTGGAAAATGACATCCGGAGGCTTCTGGCTTACCACATCATCTCCCAGGTGGGTTATATGCTGAGCGGCGTGGGAATGGGAGCCATGGGAACGGCTGCCGGAGAAATGGGCATCAACGGTGCGACAGCCCATGCGTTCTGCCACATTCTATACAAGGCCCTTCTCTTCATGGGCGCGGGTGCGGTCCTTGAGGTGACCGGGAGGAGTAAGTTGACCGAATTAGGGGGGCTCTACCGTTCCATGCCGATCACCTTTCACCTCTACATGGTGGGCGCTTACTCGATCTCGGGGTTTCCATTGTTCAACGGGTTCGTCAGCAAGACCATGGTCGTGGAGGCGTCCGCCATGTGGCATCTGCCAGTCGCCTGGCTCATGCTGGAGGGCGCCTCCATCGGTACCTTCCTCCACACGGGTTTAAAACTCCCCTGGGGCACGTGGTTTGCCAGAAGTGAACCAGCCTGCGCAGCCAAAGAACCGCCGAAGAACATGCTCGCGGCAATGGGGGTCACTGCCTTTCTCTGCACGTTCATCGGGATCTACCCCCGAATCCTTTACGACCTACTCCCCTATCCCGTGCAGTACCAACCCTACGCCCCCGCCCATGTTGTCTCAATGTCTCAGCTCCTTCTCTTCACCTTTGTGGCGTTCTGGTTTTTCAGACATCGGCTTCATGGAGAACCTACCGTCACTCTTGACACGGATTGGTTCTACCGGATGGCAGGGAAAAGGTTCATTTGGTTCTGCGAGAAACCGCTGATGGCCTTTGCGAAGTATGTGGATGGGAAGGTGATGGAGATCGTCCGCTTCCTCATCTGGGTCAGTAGGAATCCCGCGCTGGCGTTGAGAATTAAGAGGCAGGAAGCAATGTTGGGGGTGAAAAGGCTCTTTGCCAACCCTGGGAGCTTGGAGGCCCAGGAGCGAGGTCTTGCAGAGAAGAAAAGAAACTACCCGGGTGAGCTTCCCAAGTTCGGGCTGGGGGTCTCAATCTTCTTGATCCTTCTGGCGCTTTGCCTCTACCTCATCCTATACCTCGTGTCGCTCAAGTTCCTCCCCCTCCCTTCTCTCTAAAAGATATCCGCAGAGAAAATGTAGATCTCTGTCTTCTTGTCCTTCCATGCATTGGGAGGAAGACCTGCCTTCTGACACGTATGTTCCAGAAAGGTCCGCCGGTCCCATCCGTATTCCGTAGCCACCTGAGGCAAAAGAAGTCCTGAATACCATCCCTGCTTGATGTAAATCCCGTGCTTTCCAACCTCGATCTCATTCACATCGCTGATCTTCTTGAGCGGGGTCAGAACGGAGATCTCGATATCGAGGTCAGGGAGCTCCTTTTCTGTAACAGGCGCGAACCGGGGATCTCGGAATGCCGCAGCCTCGGCCATCTCCTCGATCGTTTTGTAAAGTGGCCCACGTCCTTCGATGTATCCGATGCAGCCCCGTAGCTGCCCCTTTTTATGAATCGATACAAAGGCCCCCCGGTTCTCCTTCAGTTTCGCCGACTCGATCTCGAACTCGGGAACGGGCTTCCCCTTGGCCTTATTCTCGATCACCGCTCTGGCGATCTCATGGAGGATCTTCTTCTCCTCTTCGCTCAAACCCAAATCGACACCGACTTTTTTTTCCTCTTTCATCTTCCCCGTCCCTCCAGCCGCTTTGTAAAAGACGCCTGCGGCATATCCCACGACACGGCTACGATCTCCTGTCACATCCCCTGAGTTCAGATACTTCAACACCTTCCCCTTATTCGCCCCGAGAGCTTTTGCAGCCAGCATCACACAGATCACAGGTCCCCCACCGCACGCCTCGCAACGCCCCTGCTTCAGATCTCGATTCAATCCCTCGGGATTGAAACGTTCGATATGCTCCAGCACTACCTTATCCAACTCCACCGCTTTTTGATAGGAATGGAAATGGGAAAGGTCAGAACTGGCGATCAACAAGACATTCCTTCCCCTCACGGTCTCGGCAATCGCTGTGGCCAAGGACTGGCAGGTCTCCCAGCTCCAATAGGGTTCCATCACGATGGGAACGATCTTGAAGGACTTCAGCACCACCTGAAGGAAAGGGATCTGCACTTCCAGCGAATGCTCCTCTCCGTGGGCCTCGGGAATGAATTGAATCTCCTTTCTCCTCTCCATCATTTTTTTTGAAAGCTCTGTGTCCACGGGGACGACCCCCAAGGGCGTCCGGTACCCTCCTCGGTCGTAGAGGGAAGCCCCTTTGAAAAGGGCTCGATGACTGGGTGCGACAATCACGACCGTCTCGAAGGCCCTCCCCTCGATCAGCTTGTAGGCATAGGCGGCCACCTGTCCCGAATAGATATATCCAGCATGGGGGGAAACGAGGGCAACGATCTCTCCCTCAATCTTCTCCCTCTGGGCCCTCTCGATGTACTGCTTCACATCCCTTGAAAGGATGTCCGGCTGAGCAGGATAGAACATCCCCGCCACCGCAGGCTCTCGGATCTCTTGCATACGCATCCCCCCTTTGTTGGTCTGGGCCATAGCATTAGGTGGCCCCACCCCAAAGAAAACCGTGATCAGGTAGAAATAGAAGAGCCATCTCCCCCTCATGATGCCCACGCCTCATTCCCAACGCTTATATCCTGAAATCACGTTCAGACTTTCGACCGCTCGAGTCAGCTTCCGACTCGTTTGGCATTTGATCTTCGAAATCTAAAGGTTAGGTTTTCTTGCTATCCAGGAGGAGGGTCACAGGACCATCATTGATGAGATGGACCTCCATCTTCGCCTGGAATTCCCCGGTTTGAACAGGAATGCCTTGCCCTCTCAATCGATCCACCAACCGTTCATAGAGGACTTTTGCGATGGCGGGTTCTTCTGCTTCCGTGAAGGATGGCCTCCTTCCCTTTCGGCAATCTCCGTAGAGGGTAAACTGAGAGACGACCAGGAGTTCACCCTTCACCTCTCTCAAGGAGCGATTGAACTTTCCGGAGGCATCTTCAAAGATCCGTAGGTCAGGAATCTTCGACGCCATATAGGAGATATCCTCTTCGCCGTCGTCCTTGCCCACTCCCACAAATACCAATAGGCCCTCCCCGATCTTTCCTGTGGATCGGCCGTCCACAAGGACCTGAGCGGACCTGACTCTCTGAATCACTGCCTTCATATCAAACGATCTATGGGAGATGAATTTTGAATCGCAAACTTCAAACTTCTCGAAACCTGCCCAGCCCTGACGTTGCCGGCTTGATCTCGCTATCGAGGCTGAGGGTTAAGCTTCTTTCTCCTTCTCTTTCTTCGCCTGGGAAATGATCTTCTCGGCTAAATGCGCCGGGACCTCCTCATAATGAGAGAATTCCATCGTGAACGTCCCCCGTCCTCCGGTCATCGAATTGAGGTCGGGGGCATATTTCAGCATTTCTGCCATAGGCACGTTGGCCTGAATGACTTGGTAACTCCCTTTTGCCTGGACATTCGAAACCCTGCCCCGTCGACTGTTGAGATCTCCGATCACGTCCCCGATATTCTCCTCCGGGGCCGTCACTTCCACCTTCATGATGGGTTCGAGGAGAACCGGGTTGGCCTCTTGGATTCCCTTCTTGAAGGCCATGATCGCAGCAATCTTAAAAGCCATTTCCGAAGAATCCACCTCATGAGACTTTCCGTCGTAGAACCGGACCTTCACATCGACGACGGGAAATCCCGCCAAGACGCCACTCTGCATCGCCTCGACGATCCCTTTCTCCACCGCTGGGACGAAATTCCTCGGAACGTTCATCCCGACCAGTGCGTTTTCGAATTCGAATCCCCCTCCCCTCGGAAGCGGCGAGATGTCGAAATGAACCTCGGCGAACTGGCCTCGCCCACCGGTCTGTTTCTTATGACGATAGATCACCCCCTGTTTCGATCCTTTGATCGTCTCCTTGTAGGGGACCTTCGGTGTGCTCAGGTTGACCTCGACCCCGAATTTTCTTCTCAACTTCTCGACGATCACCTCGACGTGGGTCTGCCCCACACCGGAGAGGAGAATCTCCCCTGTCTGCTCGTCCCGCCCCATCGTCATCGTCAGGTCCTCCTCGTGGAGGCGGGCGAGAGCGGCGCTGATCTTGTCTTCGTCCCCCTTCGTTTTTGGCGTAATTGCATAGGAGATTGCCGGCAGAGGAAGTTTCGTCTCCTCGAAGACGATCGGCTTCTTTTCATCCGAAAAGGTATCGCCCGTGGTCGTCTCTTTCAGTTTAGCCACGGCCACAAGATCACCGACGCTGGCGAAGCCGATGGGCTTTTGCTTCTTCCCTTCCATCAAAAAAATCTGCGTGATTCGCTCCTTCACTTCCTTCTTCGAGTTGTAGACGATCGAGTCCGCATTCAAGCTTCCGGAATAGATCCTGAAGAGATTCAACTTTCCTGCAAAGGGGTCGGCGATCGTCTTGAAGACAAAGGCGGCGAGCGGCCCATCCTCCCTCGGTTCTCTTATCTCCACCTCCCCTGTCTTGGGATTCCTCCCTTGCACCGGACCCCGTTCGAGAGGGGAAGGGAAGCAAGCGACCATCAGACGGAGGAGCGGGTGGATCCCAATATTGCGAATCGATGAACCGCAGGTGGCGGGGACCAGCTTTCTCTCAATCGTTCCCTTCCGGAGACACCGGATGAGCTCCTCCGTGGAAATCTCTCCCGACTCGAGGTACTTTTCCATCAACTGGTCATCCATCTCCACCACCGCTTCGACCAACTTCTCCCGAAGCGCCTCCGCCTCGCCCTTCAACTCCGATGGGATTTCTTTCAGCTCGTACTGCCCGCTTCCATCGTCTCGGTAGAGATAAGCTTTCATCTCGATCAAGTCAACGACGCCCCTGAACCCCCCTTGAGCCCCGATCGGAAGTTGGACGGGAACGGCCGGCTGAGAAGGGAAAGTCTTGCGCATCTCCTCCACAACCTTGAAGTAATCGGCTCGCTCCATATCCATCTTGCTCACGTAGAGGATCCTCGGCACCTGAAATTCGTTCGCATATCCCCAGACTGTTTCGGTCTGCACTTTGACGCCCGAGTTCCCCCCTACGACGATGATGGCCCCATCGACCACTCGCATCGAGGCCTTCGCCTCGGCAATGAAATTGGCATATCCGGGAGTATCGATGATGTGGAACTGGTGTTTCTCCCACTCAAAATGGGCAAGAGAGGCACTGATGCTGATCTTACGATTGATCTCCTCTGGTTCAAAGTCCATCACAGAAGACCCGTCGTCCACACGGCCAAGACGGGAATTCTCCCCTGTATCGAACAGGAAGGCTTCCGCCAAGGAAGTCTTTCCTTCACCCCCGTGACCGAAGGTTCCAATATTTCGGATAAAACTTGGTTCGACTCGTTTCATCTGCTCTCCTTTCCTGGATCGATTCCGTCAATGACAAGAATTAAATTACCCTTTTTCCAGCGCAAAAGTCAACCCTTCGATCCCGGAGGATATTTGACATGCCCTTCTCCTCAGGATAGAATTCCGGACGAAATGTTTCGCCTTTCGATGAAGGTTGGAAGAAATTGGAATGGAATCTGCCAAACGGACTGAGCCTTTTCCGAATCGTCAGCGTCGGCCCTCTCCTCTACCTCGCCTTGACGCAACAGCCCCGGCCTTTCGTGGCCCTCTTGATCAGCGCCTTTCTTAGCGATGCCCTTGATGGATATTTGGCAAGGAGGAAAGGACAGGAATCGCACCTCGGGACTCAACTCGATAGTTGGGGCGACTTTGCGATCTATGTGTCCCTCCCCTTCTGCGTCTGGTGGTTGTGGCCCGAAGTCATCCGAGAGGAATTCCCATTCGTCGCCATTGCCATTTCCAGTTACGCTTTCCCAGTCCTCTTCGGCTTTCTAAAGTATCGCCGATTGACGAGTTATCATACCTGGGGTGCAAAGATCTCCGGCATCGGTATTGCGCTCGGAACGCTAATGCTCATCCTCGAAACCAATCTCCCTTTCCGCTTCGCCTCCCTCGTTCTCGCTCTCTCCGCCATCGAAGAGATTGCCATCACCCTCACCCTTTCGAGATGGACGGCCAACGTGCCCTCCCTGTGGCATGCGCTTCAACTTGCTCACCCAAACGCGAAGAGACCCGTTCCGGGACTTGAAGTCCTTCGAAAAAAAGCAATCCATTGACACCCCGCGGACGTTCTCTTAGAATGCCTGATGCGGAGGAAAATCGAGGATGAAGAGCGAAGTCTACTTTGCTGATCTGAGGGCAGGAGGAAAGACTCTTCTCGACAAACTGGACATCCTGCTGGATCGAGTCGATCTGAGAGGAAAGATCCGGGAGAGGGATCTCGTTGCCATTAAACTCCATTTCGGGGAAAGGGGAAACACCGCGTTCGTTCGTCCCCTCTTCGTTGCCAGGATCGTGGAACGGGTGAAGGATTGCAAGGCGACACCCTTCTTGACAGATACGAACACCCTTTACCGTGGGATGCGGCAGGAGGCCGTTTCCCATTTGATGCTGGCCTACCAGCATGGGTTCGCCTCTCCCGTGGTGGGCGCGCCCGTCCTCATTGCAGATGGCCTCCGAGGAAACAGCGCCGTGCAGGTGAGGATCGACAAACCCATCTTCAAAACGGTTTCGATCGCTCGCGACATCTACATGGCAGACGCCTTAATCGCCGTCACCCATTTCAAGGGCCATGAGCTTTCGGGATTTGGTGGAACCCTGAAGAATCTCGGCATGGGATGCTCCAGCCGGGAAGGAAAGCTCAGCCAACACTCGAATATCTCCCCGAAGGTCAAGGAGAAGGCCTGCAATGGATGCGGACGGTGCCTTACCACCTGTGCTCAGGAAGCTATCCTGTTGAGATCTCCCGGCTCGGGGATCGAAAAGAAATCGACCGTGGCCTTTATCGATCCCGAGCAATGTATAGGCTGCGGAGAATGTATCCTCACCTGTCCCGTGGGGGCTGTCCAAATCCAGTGGAATGAGACCATTCCTCTTTTCCAAAAGAAAATGGTGGAACACGCTTACGGGGCAGTTCGCAATAAAAAGGGAAAAGCCCTCTACCTCAGCTTTCTCACCCAGATCTCTCCCGCTTGCGACTGTTACGGATATTCGGATGCGCCCATTGTCCCCGATGTGGGGATTCTTGCCTCACAAGACCCTGTGGCCATCGATCAGGCCTCGGTCGACATGGTGAACCAACAGCCTGGCAACCGTGCCTCCAAACTCCAAAAGAACTGGGGCGCCGGGGAGGATAAATTCAGGGCCCTCTACCCAGAGGTAGATTGGAGCATTCAACTCTCTTACGCCCAAGAGATCGGCTTGGGGACTCGGAATTACGAATTGATCAAGATCTAAAACCGACCAAGCTGACCGAATTGCAAGCCCTCCCTGCCCCCTCGCCCCACAAGCACCCTCCGAAGATCACCCCGTTGGCTTCTCCCCCAAATTGCTGCTATAATTGCGATCGCAATAATAGCAGCAATTTTGAAAAGGAATGTACGTAAAGGAGAATGATGATGAAAAGGAAAAGCGATTCTTTCGATTATTCTGAATTGAAGTGCCATCTGAAAGGCGAATTGGCACGTAACATTTTGACGGCCATTGCTGGAGGGGATGAAATTCCAGCGACGCTTCTCTTGCCGATCTTGCCGAAAGCCCTGAAACCTCTTGTTCGAATTTTTTGCAGAAAGTACGGAGCAAGAAGAAGCGAAAACTTCATCAAATCCCTCTCCTATCTTAGGAAGAACCGTCTTGTATCCATTTCCGAAAAGGATGGCAACGCGGTCTTAACTCTTTCAGAAAATGGGAAAAAGCGCCTCCTGAATTTCAACCTAGATCGGATAACTATCAAAACACCCAAGAGATGGGATGGCCTATGGCGAGTCGTGATCTTCGATATCCCAGAGCATAAGAAGATCGGGAGAGAAGCGCTTCGAGGGAAACTCAAACAACTTGGATTCCAACAACTTCAAAAAAGCTGTTTCGTTCATCCCTTCGACTGCAAAGCAGAGGTAGACTACATTTCTGAAGTATTCGAGGTCGCCCCCTTTGTCAATTTTATCGTGGCCAAAGAGATTGAGGGAGCCCTCCAACTCAAAAAAATTTTCGGCCTCCTTTGAAACACAAAGAACCTGCCAACTCTGCCATACAAAATTGCTGCTATCATTGCGATCGCTTTTTTGGCAGTAATTTGTCCGGAGAGGGAAACGGGGTGGGAGGAGGGTCTCTACCCTTTAACAGGAAAAGTTTTCTGCAAGGAAGGGACAAGTGGAACCGACTAAAAAACTGGTTAAACGGAGCTGGCTAATAAGTGACTTCTTTTAGAAAGAGGCCGAGGGCGGGAGCGGTCGGCCCTGCCTTCTTTCGATCTTTCGACTCAAGGATCCTCTCAAAGCCTTTGGAGTCGAGTTTCCCCTTTCCCACTTCGACCAATGTGCCTACGATGGCCCTCACCATCTGTTTCAAGAAACCATTGGCTTCGATTTCAAAAAGGAGGAGACCCTCTCGATTTCGCTTCCATTCAGCCCGAATGACTCTTCGCACGGCCGTCCGTTTTGGCGATCCCACCGATTGGAAGGACGAGAAGTCGTGCTCCCCCACGAGACATCGGGCAGCCTTTCTCATCTCCCGAAGGTCCAGCTTTTGGGGAACATGCCAGGCATAAAGTCGACAGAAAACGGAACGTAACGGACGATTCCATATCCGATATTCATAGATCTTGCTCTTAGCGCCTCTTCTCGCATGAAAAGCCTCTTCCACCTCCTCTGCTGCACGAACGAGGATGTCTGGAGGGAGAAGGCTGTTGAGAGCCCTTTGAATGGTTCCGAGATCGAGCTGGCTTTTCGTTTTGAAGTGGGCCACTTGTCCCAGAGCGTGAACGCCAGCATCTGTCCGGCCGGATCCCACCACGCGGACAGGCTCCCCGGTAAGTTGGGTCAGCTTCTCCTCAATGACCCCCTGGATCGTCTCTCCCTTAGGTTGAACCTGCCATCCTTGATAATTTGTTCCGTCGTACTCGAGGGTGAGCTTGATCGTTCGCATCTCTCAGTTTGAGATCCCAAGGCACATTGCCAGGCAATCCATCAGTTTTGGCTCAGCAGGGTCTTCCCGAAAGGGAGGTTTCTGACCGAAACCTTCAACCCTCTACCTTTTCCCTATGATCCTCATAGCCCAGCCCGGTCCGATGGTGATTGCCCCCTCGGCACAAACTTCCTGACAGCAGAAGCATCGAATACATCTTCCGTAGTCGAAGGTCAAGCCCGTTTCACTGCTCGTCAGGGCCTTCGTTGGACAGATACTCAGACACTGACCGCAGGAGATGCATCTCTCACCTTGAAGGACTGGCTTCGTACTTAGTGCGTTCTTAAGACCCCTGCGAAGAAATGGGGGGATGCTCCAGTCTGCTTGCGAAAGGGTCGGAAATTGAAAACGCCCGATCCTCACATCTTCCACCCTCTCCCCGTGCAGCTCGATCGCCTCTCTTCCCATTCCCTGCTCAAAGGCTACCCGATTCGTCGGCACCGCTTTTCTCGAAACCCCGAGCAAATCACAGACGACCTGGTCAACACTCAGGGCATCAGTGCCTGCCAAAATCAAGCCGAGGGGGATGGGACGCCCGCTGTTCGGGCCGTTTCCTTCCATGCCGACAATCCCATCCAGAACGGTCAGGGGAGGGGTCAAAATCCGATAGAGATCGACCAGGAGCTGAGCGAATAGTTTTCGGCTCTCCCCTGCCCGAAGGTGCCAAAGGGCCTTCCGTTGACCAGGGATGCACCCGAATAGATTCTTGACCCCGAGGGTGAGAAGGGTTTGCCCGTGGGTCTTCCATTTGGGGAGATTGATAACCACATCGGCTTCGAGGACCGCCTCGTCAATCTCCAATTGTTTGAAGTAGTTGGCCCCCGCCCTTTTTGAGAGAACGGGCCTGTTGAACTCGACGAGCTGAACCTTCATTTCATCCGCCACTCTCTTGATCCCTGCCTTCTCCGCAGTCCTCCCTAAGCTGCCCACGGATGGACTATCGCCGATGAAAGGGATCCCTCCCACTTCCCGAACAATCTCGATCATCCCTTTGACGATATTGGGATGCGTCGTCACAGCCTTCTCCGGAGCTTTTCCATAGAGAAGATTGGGCTTGAGAAGGACGCGTTGGCCTTTCTTGACGAAGTTTCCGATTCCACCGAGGAAGTCAATCGATCTTCGAAGCCCTTTCAGCACCTCCTTCTCGTCGTAACTTTCGCATTTAACGATCGATACCGCTGGTTTCATCGAGCTCGTCCCTATCCTCTCATCCCAACCTTTCCTTGGCCGTTATCTCTTCCGGCCTAATCTCAATGATTGCAGTTTTTCTCACGATCTCCGAAGGCATTCCATGATAACCTTTCTCGGGCTGGTATTTCTCCATGAGGCCCTCGAGAATCTTTCGTTTCTCCTCTTCACCCCTGACGAAACAGGCCTTTCCCTTAATGATAACACTTCGGAAATAGGTGTTGGCCGAACAGGGTTGCTCTCTGGCAGTGACGTAAGCGATCTGTTCATCGACCTCGAAACAGACTGGGCTTCCTCGGCGGATATCCCTCACCTTTTCACCCCTGGGGGAGGAATGGATGTAAATCCTTCCTCCCCGATACAGGAAGTTCACCGGTTTGATCACGGGGATTCCCCTCGGATTAATGGTAGCGATTCGTCCTGCCATCGATTTCTCTAACAGACCTTCGATGGTCTCCCTCTCCTTCAGCTCCCGCTCCGGGTGTCGCATTTCCCCCTCCCCGCTGATGAGGCTTCGCGCTTCCTCCTCCCCATCCTCCATTCATCGGATCACTCCATCTTGAAAGATGGGAACAATGTCTGTGCGATCGACTTGGGCGCAGTAAGAAAGATCTTCCTCAAATCCCCGCTCCACCAAATCCCTTCCATGTTGGGAAAGGTAAAAAGACCGGACAAGGTCTTCTTCGAATCTCTCGAAAAGGATATGGGCAGAACGGGCGGCATCCGACAGGACAAACGGGCCGCCCCCCTTTTTGGTCATCAGATCGATCAACATTCCTCCGCAAACCGTGTCCTCCAGCGAAAACCGACCTTCATCCCCGGCAGGATAGATCAGAACGTTTTGAGCGAGGTCGAGGCATCGCCCGGCCACTGCGCTGATGTTGAAGAAACTTCCGACCAAAACGCTTTGGGCAGAGGAGACCGTGGAAAAAGCCTTTGTCCCATTGGTGGTCGTCAAGATCAACCGCTTCCCGCTCACCGTTTCGCTCCGGTACTCCCTCGGGGAGTTCCCCAAGTCAAACCCTTCGATCTTTCTGGATCCCCTCTCCCCTCCCAAGAGGGTTGTCCCCGGTCTAAAGGTTTTTGCCTTCTGGAAAGCCTCCTCCACGGTAGTGACGGGAATGACTTCCGTAACGCCTTGAGATATGGCCTGGACAATCACCGAACTCGCCCTTAAGACATCAATGACTACAACAACATGGTGAGAGAGAGAGGAAGCTATGGGTGCAGTGGGCACGAGGTGGATATCAATCTTCATTGTAAAAAATTACCACACCTATGATGGCGGTTTCAAGTTTCCGCACAAGAAGATTGACAAACCGACTTAAAAAGAATAGCATACCAACATAGATTGCCGGGAGGAGATTCTAAAAAAGAGAGGAGAAAGGAGGTGAAATTGACTCATCTTCAGCACTTTGATCAAATAATAGGGGGTGAAGATCTATGAAGAAGATTGGCGTCTTAGGTTGGATTCTCATCGGGTTCGTGGTAGGTATTATTGTGGGAGCTATTGTGGGCAAGCCAATTGCCGTTATCAGGCCCCTTGGAACAATCTTCATCAACCTTCTAAAGATGCTTGTAGTTCCCCTGATCTTTTCCACATTGGTTGTAGGCGTTTCGACCTTCACCGGGAAGAAATTGGGCAAGATGTTCGGAAAGACCTACTTTTTCTACTACTTCACTGGCGCCCTTGCCATGGTCATCGCCTTAATCATTGCAGGAATCAGCGGTGCAGGAGTAGGATTTCCGGTGGGTGAATTGAAGAAAATGGAGGTGAAGGCACCGCCTTCATTGGTCGACGTAGGGATTGCAATCATCCCAACAAATCCCATTGAATCCTTAGCAAAGGGCGACGTCCTTCCAATCATATTCTTTGCCATCGTCCTTGGGATGTCCATTGCGGCAGCTGGGAAAGCCGCGGCGCCCCTGAAGGATTTCATGCAGGCCCTGGCCGAGACGATGTATAAGTTAGTCTCCTATGTCCTCTGGTATGGTCCCATTGGCGTTTTTGCTTTGATGGCCTGGACGGTGGGAACTCATGGACTCTCTGTTTTGAAGCCCTATGCGTACCTCATCTTTCTCGTCTATCTGGCGACTGCCATTCAGGTCTTCGGTGTCTATGCCGGCCTCCTGAGGATCTTTAATGTCAGGCCGTACCATTACCTGAATAAGATCAAGGAAGCCCCCATCTTCGCCTTTTCTACCTGTAGCAGTTCTGCGACCTTACCGGTTACGATGAGAGTCACCAGGGACGCAGGGGTTTCGAATGAGACGACAAGTTTCGTCCTTCCAATGGGAGCGACGGTTAATATGGACGGAACAGGAATGTATCAGGCCATTTCGGCCATCTTTTTGGCCAACGCCTTTAATGTCTCTCTCTCCTTCTATCATTACATCCTTATCGGCATTACTGCCCTTCTTGCCTCCATTGGAACGGCTGGCGTTCCAGGGGCGGGCTTGATAATGCTCACCATGGTCCTTGGAGCTATTGGAGTCCCCATCGAAGGTATCGCCCTTATTGCAGGAATCGACCGTATACTCGACATGGCACGGACGGCCGTAAATGTGACTGACGATACCGTCGCAGCGGTACTGGTTGCAAAGACAGAAGGGGAGAAACTTCCTGACGATCTACTCCTTGCCAAGGCAGCAGCTTAATTATTTTCCCCTCCTTCCCCCTGATCGAGTGGAAGGAGGGGTCTCCTTCTCCAGCCATGAGAGAAAAGACGATCGGAATTCTCGGCGGCATGGGACCGGAGGCCACGATCGACCTCTTTACAAAGATAGTCAAGGGGACGAGGGCCAAGAAGGACCAAGACCATCTCAGAATAATAATCGAAAACAATCCCAAGATACCAGATCGGACCTTAGCCATCCAGGGAAGAGGTCCAAGCCCTCTCCCCCAACTAATTCGAAGTGCAAAGATTCTTGAGAAGGCCGGGGCGGACTTTATCGTTATTCCTTGCGTGACGGTTCATCACTTCTTTGAATCCTTCAAAGGGAAGATCAAGATCCCTATTCTCCATATCATAGAGGAGACGGTTCGCTACGTTGAAAGGAAATTGAAGAGAATTAAAAGGATAGGCCTTTTGGCCACTAGTGGTACCGTGGAGAGCGGGATCTTCCAGAAGGCTTTCTCCCACCACCACGTCGAGCTGATCCTCCCAGACCAGGAGAGCCAAAAGAAGTTGATTATGGAGGCCATCTACGGAAGAGAGGGGATCAAAGCAATTGGCCCTTCAGAAAGGTCGAAAGCGCTCCTCCTTCGAGCCTCCCATCGATTGGTTCGAAACGGAGCTCAGGCGATCCTCGCAGGCTGCACAGAAATCCCCTTGGTCCTTAAAGACGGAGATCTCCCCGTCCCTGTCATCGATCCCCTCTCGATTCTTGCCGAATCTGCCATCAAGAGAGCAGGTGGAAGGAAAGCCCTTCGTCCCGAACCCCATTGAAATAGGGCGGTCGAAAGGCAGTAAGTTGCCCGCTGCGAGACTTTCTACTGGGAGGACCAGAGCCTAAAGATTTGATCAATCGTCTCTCTCTTTTTCTTGAGCATCTCCTGTTTCGAGCCGCACCGTACGGTTCCCGAAGCCGCTCCTGGATGGCCATCCCCAATGTTGAGCGTTCGCATGATCTCTCCGATATTCTTTCTCTTTTCCGGCCTATTTCCCTTGATGGAGAGAGACATGGAGAAACCAAGGTGGTTGCTCTTCACGCCACGATCCAGCAGATTGTAGACCTCCAAGACCGCCAATGCCTGAGGGTAGAGCAGGAAGGCCAAGTGCTTAACCAGGTGAGGCCTTCGCCGATAGGCGGTGAGATCGAGGATGACGATCTCTCTTGAACTATCCTGTTCAAGGAAGGAGGAAGAATGCTCAATGATCCGGCACATCCTTTCTTCCTCTTCCCGATACTGCTTCAAGCGTGTCTGAACCATCGGAAGACCTGAAACTTCCTCAATCGGTCGGTCCCTCAGCTGCTGAACCAAGTTTCTCATATAGGAGGTCTGATCCTCCGGAGAGGGAAACCGCGCCTTGAGGGTCAGATCGATCACTCGTCCGGGCGTCTCTTTCCTCCATTCCTCCACAGAGGCGTAGGCGAAGCTGTCGATCACGTCTGCTTCCTCCACAGCCTTGAGAAAATAAGACGGCAGTTCTATTCTTTCTGAAAAGTACTCGAAGACGACTCGGCTACAGCTCGGTTTTAGATCGAACCGACCAGGAATGGACCTTGGGTCAATCTTTCGAAGTTCCAGTTCCTGGAGATTCCCCTCATGGTGGTCGAACCAGAGGCCGCATTGGACCGGATAGGGAAGATCGCAAACCACATCCCTTTCCATAATCGTGATTTGGGCCTTGGCGATGGTCAGGGGCCCTGCAAAGAGGATTCGATTGACCCTTCCGCCAGGAGCGGATCCGACTCTGCCGGACAAGGCCCAGGCACAGAGAGCAGCACTCACCAGGCCGTCAAAGTCGTTGTGGGTGATAATCCTTTCGTAGACCACCATCTCCATGGGCAGAAGCAACCGAGGAAGGGTTCCACCACAAACCTAACATGTTCTCCCCTTTTTTACAAATAGCCTCCAAAAAAACAAGGGGTTGCCAAGATCGCAACCCCTTGTTCTCATCCTGGACGAGGCATGGGAAAGGCGGACCTAACCACCTTCCTTCTTTTCACGAGCACTCCGGCGTTCCATCTCCTTCTGAATGAGCTCCCCAAGGGTGGAGGTCGGCGGGCCTTGGTTGGAGATGTATTTCTCAATCTCAGCCTTCTCGGCTTTATCTGCAACTGCCTTCATGCTGAGACCGATCCGTCTCTCCTCAGGATCGATGTGAAGAATGACTGCGGAGACACTGTCCCCGACCTTGAGCACATCCGATGGCCTCTCAATCTTCTCCCGACTGATTTCCGAAACATGGACCAGCCCTTCGATCCCCTCTTCCAATTCGACGAAGGCACCAAAATCGGTCAGGTTCGTCACCTTCCCTGTAATCACTTCTCCTTTCCGGTACCGCTTCGCCACATCCTTCCAAGGATCGGGAATCAACTGTTTGATTCCGAGAGAGAAACGTTCATTCTTGGGATCGATATTGAGGACAACGGCCTCGACCTCCTGTCCCTTCTTATATAACTCGCTCGGGTGTTTGATCTTCTTCGTCCACGACATCTCAGACACATGAACCAAGCCGTCTATCCCCTCCTCGAATCCGATGAAGATCCCGAAATCCGTGATCGTCTTCACCCTTCCGACCACCTTCGTCCCCACCGGATACTTCTCTTCGAGCAGGGTCCAGGGGTTCGGCTCAATCTGCTTCATTCCCAACGAGATTCGCCGCTTCACCGGGTCGCAATCGAGAACCATCACCTCTACGTTGTCGCCCACGTGAACGATCTTGGAAGGATGCCTCAACTTCTTGCTCCATGTCAGCTCTGAGATGTGAACCAATCCTTCCACTCCCTCTTCCAACTCTACGAAGGCCCCGTAATCCGTGATATTGACGACCTTTCCCTTGACGCGCGCCCCCACCGGATACTTCTCCTGGACGGATTCCCAGGGATCCGGTTGAGCCTGCTTCAATCCCAAAGAGACCTTTTCCTTCTCTCGATCGTAGTGAAGCACTTTCACTCTGATGCGATCCCCCACCGAAAGCTTCTCAGAAGGATGCCCGATTCGGCCCCAGCCGATATCCGTGACATGGAGCAGGCCATCGATTCCCCCGATGTCGACAAACGCCCCGTAGTCCGTAAGGTTCTTCACCGTCCCTTCGACGATGTCCCCTTCCTTGAGATTCTTCAGCGTCTCCTCTCTCAGCCGTTTTCTCTCCTCCTCCAGGAGAATGCGACGGGAGAGGACGATATTGTTTCGCTTCCGATTGAACTTGATCACCTTAAACTTGAGTCGCTGCCCGATCAGGGAATCGAGATCCCGGACGGGCTTCAGATCGATCTGAGAGCCGGGGAGAAAGGCGTTGACTCCGCCGATGTCTACGGAGAGACCCCCTTTCACCTTGGAGACCACCTCCCCTTCCATCACCTCCCCTTCTCGACAAGAACGGCTGACTTCCCGCCAGATGTTCACCCGATCGGCTTTCTCTTTCGATAGGATCAAGACCCCTGCCTCGTTGTCTTTTTTCTCGATCAGGACATCGATCTGGTCCCCCACCTTCACATCGACCTTCCGATTCTTCTTCAGGAATTCCTGCATGGGGATCTGACCCTCGGACTTGTATCCCACGTCCACGGTGACATAATCCGGGGTGATCTCAACCACCGTCCCCCTCAAGATCTGTCCCTCCTCGATGGCTTTTAAACTTCCCTCATAAAGGGCTTTAAAATCCTCTTGAGGCTCCTTCTGACCGAGATCCTTGGCTTCCATCTCTCCTTCTACGGGAGCTCCTGCGTTTCCTTCCTCAGCAGGTGTTGAATTTTCCTTCACCATTCAAAACCCCTTTCCTCAGGATTGATGCCCGACGCCCTTCAGATATCTCCTATCGCCAAACCCTGCGTCGAATTCTTTCTCTCCTTTCGAACGAGCGCGTCTCCTCGGTGCGATGGAGAGAAGTCTTCCGAGACGCCCAAATCTTATATCACACTCCATCTAAAATTACAAATCTTTTGAGCCCTTCGGTTTGTTTCGAATCCTTCTTATTTTCAAATCCTTATCGTTTCCTCAGGCGACGAATCTCCTTTCCCACCTCTTGAATGATCCACGAAGGGGTCGAGGCTCCAGCCGTTAATCCAATCTTTTCCTTCCTGACCAACCACCTTGGATTGATCTCGCTCGCCGTTTCGACATGATAGGTTCGGGGCTGAATTTCTCGGCAGATGGCTGCCAGCCTCCGCGTGTTCCCGCTATTGTGACCCCCGACGACGAGCATACAATCGACTCGCTTCGCAATCTCCAGAGCCTCTTTCTGACGGGCCATGGTGGCATGACAGATGGTGTTAAAGACCCTCACCTCTCTGGCTTTCTCCGCACAAACAGCAACGACCTCCTTGAACAGGCTCAAGGACTGTGTCGTTTGAGCGATGATCCCCACCTTCTCCCAGGGGCCTAAGAGCTTCACCTGGTTCACATCCTCCACCACAATCCCTTCATCCAGATAGCTCTTGATCGCCTCGACTTCGGGATGGTGAGCCTCTCCCACGATTAACAGGTCATATCCATGAAGGTGAAGGTATTTTGCGTAGAACTGCGCCCTCTTGACGATGGGACAGGTGGCATCGATGATTCGCAAGCCCTTCTTCTTTGCTTTCCTAAATTCTCCCAAGGAAACTCCGTGGGAACGAAAGATCACGGTCCCTCGCGGGATCGCCTCAACCCGTTCCTCTACCTTGACCCCCAAGGACTTCAAATAGTCCACCGCTTGCGGATTGTGGATCAAAGGGCCTAAGGTATAGAGATCGCCGGAACTTCTCTCAGCGGCCCGAATCGCCATCTCCATGGCGCGTTTAACCCCGAAACAAAACCCTGCCGACTTAGCCAAGTAGAGTCTCATCTTTACCCTGTCTGGCCATCACCTGTCCGATCATCTCCTCGACCACTTCCTCCACGGTTCTCCCTGTCGAGTCGATGAAAATGGCATCCTCTGCCTTTCGAAGAGGCGAGAGGGATCGATTCATATCATTGAAGTCCCTCTGCTCCACTTCCCTGAGCGTCTCGTTGAAATCGACCTCGATCCCCTGATCGACCAGTTCCTTAAACCTTCTTCTCCCTCTCTCCTTTCTATCGGCATCAAGATAGAACTTGATGTCGGCATCGGGGAAGACCACCGTACCGATGTCCCTTCCCTCCAGAATCACCCCACCCCCTTTTCCCATCTCTCTCTGCTTCCGGACCAAGGCTTCCCTCACGACCCTTCTCTTGGAGACCTCCGACGCAAGGCGGCTGATTTCAGGAGAACGGATCAACGAAGTCACGTCCTCGCCATCGCAGAACACGAGCGTCTGTCCACCTTTCCGAACGAAACGAATGCGAAGGGATGAAACCAGGGCTGAAAGTTCCGCCTCATCTTCGAGAAGCGAAGGACGTTCCTTGACCTTCAGAGCCACGGCTCGATACATCGCCCCAGTGTCGACGTAGAGATACCCGAGACGCTCCGCCAAGGTTCTTCCAACCGTGCTCTTTCCTGCACCCGAAGGACCATCGATAGCGATGGTCAATCGTTTGTGGCCGTTCCGTTGTTCCATCCAAATCGATCAGAAGGCGGGATCTTCTCTTTCGACTGAAAGAGGCTTCGCCCTTCGCCCAAACCTCGGTCGCACAAGAGATCGATCTGAGCAAGGAGGCGATGCATTTACGGCTTTTCAGAGGGGTTTAGCACATTGGAAGCGATTTTTCAAGGAAGGAAACGATCCGGCGGTAATGCCTCACGGAAGCGTCGGGAAGATCGGGTGATCGGGCAGGAATATCTCCGACAGACTCCGGTAGATTCCGCATTAGATGGAAGCGCTACACCAAATCCCAATCCATTGAGATCCTAACGGGGGTCGAAGGGATTGGGTGAACAGGCGAGTCCAAAACTATTGGCAACTCCGGGGCAGACCAACTGACCATCGATCAGGTTTAGACCTTTTCTCAGCGCCTCGTTCTCTCGCATCGCTCTCTCATAGCCCATATCTGCGATTTGGAGGACGTAAGGAAAGGTGGCGTTCGACAAGGCGAAGGTGGCCGTCCTCGGGTAGGCTCCCGGAATATTTGCGACGCAGTAATGCACGATGCCCTCCTCAATATAGGTCGGGTTCTCATGGGTCGTGGGGCGGGTCGTCTCGAAACATCCCCCCTGGTCGACCGATATATCCACAATCGCAGCGCCTCTTCGCATCCCCCTCAGCATCTGCCGCGTCACGAGTTTGGGCGCATGGGCACCCGGGATGAGAACGGCTCCGATCACCAAGTCGGCATCAGCAATCTCTTCGCTGATCGTCATGCGACTCGAAATGAATGTGGCGATGTGGCCCTGTGTAATGTCGTGAAGATAGCTCAGCCGCTCCGGGATCACATCGAGGACGCTCACCCGCGCCCCGATGCCAACAGCCACCTTGCAGGCATTGGAGCCGGCCACGCCCGCCCCGAGGATGACAACCTTTGCAGGGGGGACGCCCGACGCCCCACTGAGGAGTACACCTCTTCCGCCGTTCACTGTTTCCAGACACATCCCTCCAGCGAGAATGGAGGCTCGCCCAGCGATCTCGCTCATGGGACGAAGTAGCGGGAGGGAACCATTCCTTTCCTGAACGGTCTCGTAACCAATCCCGACAACGCCCCGCTCCAGCAGGTTCCGGGTCAGAATTTCGTCTGCAGCCAGATGGAGAAAGGTGAAAAGAACCTGGCCTCGTCTCATCAATGGAAATTCTGGATCGAGCGGTTCCTTTACCTTCACGATCATCTCGGCCTCGCCCCAGATCTCCTCTCTGCTTTCGACGATGGCTGCGCCGGCCTTCTCGTAGTCGCTATCCGAAAAACCGCTTCCCGCACCCGCCCCTCTCTCCACTAAGACGCGGTGGCGGTGCGCTACCAGGGCATCGACTCCTTGCGGAGTGATTGACACTCTCCTCTCCCCAATCTTGATCTCTCTTGGGATCCCTATGATCATTGCAACTCCCCAACCCTCCAACCAGCCGGGCCGCAGGCGCGAGCCCAAGGAAGCTCAACCGCGTTTTGCAGCTAAACGTTTTTCTACGAATTCGACCATGGCCTCCGTTGCCTTTGAAAACTCCTTGGCCGTTGCAACTAAGGCAGGATGCGTATTGAATTCGTCCGGTGACAGCCCATCTTCATAATAGGCTTTCTCAAAGTAGGGGATCCTCAGCAGTTTATCCAGAACTGTCTTAGGAACCTCCTCGTCAATTTGGGGTCTAAACTCCATGCCGTCGAGGACCTCCATCACCCCCTCGATGAAGGGTGGGGGGCACGTGAAGACGATATCGCCACCGGCCAGCTTTTCCAAGTGCCAGCAATGCTTCTTCCCGTCCAGAACCGGACTGATTCGCATGGAACAGATCAACATCTTGCTTGGATAGCCTCCTGCCTTGACGAACTGGTAGGCCTTTTTAAAAATCGCCAGTTCGGCCCACCGAACGTCCGCCTCTTGAAGATCGATCCCCAAGGCTTCTGCCTCTTTTCTCAGATCCCCAAGATCCCCGTAGCGCGCGGTCATGTGGGTGATGACCGATCTCCAACGCGAGAGGTCCACGCCGTTCTGTCTGGCAATATCCAGCCCCTCTCGAACGGCCCTCGCACATGTGATCAGTTGGGGAAGAACGAAGGTGAGGGTGTTATTCGTCGAGATCCCCTTGGAGGTGAGAACCTTGATCACCTCGTAACCCTCCCTCGAGCCCGGAACCTTGATCATCACGTTGGGGCTGAGACTCGCGAGCTCCAGGGCCTGCGCAATCATCTTCTCCTTATCGGTGAGCGCTCTCGGATCGACCTGACCGGAGAGATATCCATAACGATAGCGAGAGCGCTCAAAAACCCCTAAGAACATTTCAGCCCCCCGTCGAACGATCTCTTTGTAGGTCATCCAGAAGAGAGATTCCTTGTCAATCCCCGGATTCTTCTCGATGAGATCGTCCACCAACTGGGCCACAAACGATTCCCTGGCCTTGATGACCCGGCTCTTGCGCTCGGCCAGCCGGGCGATCGGGATCCCCAGGGTGGTGTAGAGCAGCGCGAACGACAGCCCGCCCAGCCAGCCCAACTGCTGGTCGGTCAGCTCGAGGTCAACCTTGATGGCCTGGCCGATGGTCGAGATGATCGTGCGGTCGATGAAGTTGAAGGTGTAGGCCAGCACCAGCAGCCACAGGACCGTGTTGCGGTAGGCCGGCGTGTAGGCGGGCGCCCCGGTGGCGGGTGTTGACGACATGAGACTGGTTTCCCCCGGGGTGCGCGCCGCGCGTCTTGGTTGTTGCGCCGGAGGTTAGGCGGCGCCGGGCGCGTTGGGTAGGGGGACGGTGGGTGAACCGCGTGCGTGGGGGAGGGGGCCGCCGGGGCCGGTGGGCGCGCGGCGTTCGGCGGCGCCGTCCATCGATGAATCGCGATATGTCGGGAAGGCGGCGGCGGGGCGTTGCGTGAGGGCCTAGCCTCGGCCGCACTTCGCGGGGAGGCGAGGCGTGGCGACTTACTATCTCTACCGTCTGCACCCGAACGGACGCTTCGCCGGGCGCGACGAGCTGAAAGCCGAGGACGACGCCGAAGCCGTGGCCCTGGCCGAGCGGGCCCGGCGCGGGGAGGCGATGGAACTGTGGCAGGGTCCGCGGAAGGTGCGGGTGTTCGAGCGGGGGTGAGGGGCAGACTCGCGCTACCGGTCGTCTATGCGCCAGTTGCGGACCTCAGCCTCCCGCCGCAAAGGCGCCGTTGCAGGCGAGCCCGAACTAACGAGGCACGGGCAAGATGTTCTGGTTCATGCGGAAGAAGTTCTCGGGATCGTACTGACCCTTGATCCGCCGGAGCCGCGCGTAGTTCGGTCCGTATGCGGCGGCGATCGGATCGCCAGTTTCGTCGTCATCGAGATAGTTCACGTACCGACCGGCGGCGGTGAACGGCGACATCGCCGCATAGGTCTCGCGCGCCCAGGCGAGGCATGCGTCCGAGATGGCAGGGTCATCCCATTGCGATATGAGCAGGAAATTGTAGCCGGCGGCACGGTGTGGAAAGGCGGTGTCGCCGACCGGGACCCGGGTGGCGGCGCCGTGGACGTGCTCGAGGATGATCTGGCTCATGGCCGATGGGCATCGAGCGTAGCAGGCGATCATCGTGTCGATGGCGTCGTCGCTGAGGCTCGAGAGGAAGCTCGACTTCCAGTAGTTCAGGGCGCCCTTCGGGTAGCCGCCGTCCATCATCTCGTTGAGATCGCAGTAGGGCATGGGACCAAGCTCGTCGACCAGAGGCGATGCGAGCCGCCGCAGCGGCGCCATCGCCCGCTCGCCGTCCGCGAGAGAGCCGCAGTGACAGGTGACCAGCGCCGCCAGCTTGTCGCGTGACCCGTCGGGCGCATGGATCAATCCCGCGACGATGGTGTGCTCGTCCGGCAGCGAAGCCGTCGTCTCGCGGAACAGCTTCAGGACCTCCGCGGCGGATGCGAACGCGTGCGCGACCCGCCCGCCGGTCACGGTCGGCCCCACAGGGTGAAGCTGGAACACGAGGTCTGTCGCGACGCCGAAGTTGCCGCCGCCACCGCGGACGGCCCAGAACAGATCTGCCTCTTCGTCTGGGCTCGTCCGGACGACATCCCCTGCCGCGGTGACCAGTTCGACCGACAGCAGGTTGTCGAGCGCCAGGCCGTACTTGCTCATGAGCCAACCCAGGCCCCCGCCTAGCGTCAGGCCTGCGACGCCGGTGCTGGAAACCACTCCGCCGGTCACAGCAAGTCCATGCGCCTGGGTTGCGCGATTGACCTCCGCCCAGGTGGCCCCCGCCTCGACGCGGACCGTTCGACGGTCAGGATCGACCGAAACGCCCTTCATCGGGGCGACGTCGATCATGAAGCCGCCATCGACGGTCGCTCGCCCCGCAACGTTGTGGCCGCCCCCCCGGACCGCCGTTTCCAGCCCCAGTTGCCGAGCCAGCTTCACCGCGCCAACCACCTCGGCGGTGCTTCTGCAGCGGGCGATCAGCGCAGGCCGCTTGTCGATCAGACCGTTGTGGACACGCCTGGCTTCGTCGTAGCCGGCGTCCCCGGGCCTGAGGAGCTCACCTGGGAAGACCTCGACCAAGGCCGTAAATCCGTCTGTGATCGTAGGGGCTGAGGACATGGGCTTGGCTCCGTTTCGACGACCGAGGCTTCCACGCCGATTGCCGGGGCGAAACGCGGAATGGATTCATGCGAAGGTGAGCAGATTTCATCTAGGTTGGCGCTATGACCAGGTTGCCCTCGATGTCCGAGCTGCAGGCGTTCGCGGCCGCGGCGCGCCACCTGAGCTTCAGGAAGGCGGCGACTGAACTGGGCGTCACGCCCACGGCCGTCAGCCATCAGATTCGGCTCTTGGAGGAGCGCTGCGGTCACGCCCTCTTCCGGCGCCGGCCTCGGCCTCTCGCCCTGACCGAGGCCGGGCTCAAGCTGGCGCCCTACGTCCGGCAGGGCCTGGAGGTGCTCGCGACAGGCTTGCATGGCGTTCGGGCGGTGGAGGACAAGCAGTTTCTCCGGGTGACCACCACCAACGCCTTCGCCAGTCGATGGCTGGTGCCCCGGCTGCCGCTTTGGAGCAAGGCGCACCCAGAGATCCCGCTCGAGGTGATCGGCACCGATGGCGTCGTCGACCTGCAGGCAGCCGACGCCGATGTGGCCATCCGTTACGCGACCGGCCGCAAGCCGCCCGCCACGGGCGTCTATGATGAGCTGGTGACGGACTGCTTCTGGCCCGTCTGCAGCCCGAAGCTGCTGGCCTCGGGTCATCCGCCGAGCCGGATCTCCGAGCTCAAGGGCCAGGTTCTGGTCCATGCCTACTGGGCGCCGGGCGATCTCGATCCCCCCACCTGGCAGACCTGGCTCGGGCTTGCGCGGACGAAGGAGGCCGAGGTTCCAGGCTTCAACCAGGTGGAGCACCTGAGCTTCCGCGAAGAGCTGCATGCGATCGAAGCCGTGATCGCAGGACAGGGCTTCGGATTGTTGAGCAGCGTGCTCGTCGGGGCGGAGCTCGCCCAGGGCGTCCTGGTCAAAGCCTTCGACCTGTCGCTGCCCGGGTATGGGTTCTACGTTCTGCGTCGGACCAACCATCCTCGCGAGGGAGCGATACGGAAATTCTCCGCATGGCTCAGGTCGGTGGCTTAACCACGCTGTTCTTTTGGTCAGTGGCTGGACCAGTTCCACTTTGCGCCAATTGCGGACGTTGACCCCTTTGGCCGAGAGCGGACGCCACGAACGTCAGAGAGGGGTGGGAAGCCGACCTGGGGCGCCGGGGCGTATTGACCGAGAGACCTTTGTGGCCAAGCTGGACCAGTGGCCGGGCAACAGCGCCCTGAGAACCTATTGGAAAGATCCAATTCAATGAGCCTCAATTCTGGGCTGCTGTTTCCAACAGACACCTTCGTTCCTCACGCCTACGCCGAACACTCGGTCGATCTTGGCGAGGTCACGATGAACTACGCCGTGGCCGGTCCCGTCGACGCGCCCGCCCTGCTGCTCGTACCCGGACAGACGGAGTCCTGGTGGGGCTACGAGAAGGTCATGAAACGTCTGGAAGACCGTTTCCGCCTCTATGCCGTGGACCTGCGTGGCCAGGGGCGCTCCACCCGTACGCCCGGCCGCTATACGTTCGACAACATGGGCAACGATCTGGTGCGGTTCGCTCAGATCGTCATCCAGCGGCCGACCATCGTTTGCGGACTTTCCTCCGGAGGCGTCCTGTCCGCGTGGCTGTCCGCTTATGCGCCGCCCGGTCTGATACGCGCCGCACTCTATGAGGACCCACCACTTTTCGGCGCGGAATTGAAGACGACAAGCGGCCACAACCAACACCAGAGTCTCGTGTCGCTGATGTTCACGGCCTTCTCGAAGTATCTGGGCGACCAGTGGTCCATCGGCGACTGGCCGGGCTTCGTGACGGCCGTCAAGACCACGATGCCGCCGGCGCTTGCGGCCCGGCCCTATGATCCGGCGTCGCCACCTCAGATGCTCA
>FWPV01003494.1_pt1 | contig 35420 bp, 32 predicted proteins | sample 2228371 | NCBI WGS metagenome assembly FWPV01 (sample SAMEA103939776, study PRJEB20133) | metagenome | reverse complement strand
AAGTACGAAGCCGAGATGGGCAAGGTGCGCAACCGCCTGCCGATCACGCTGGGTGTGGTCTTCTTCGGTCGCCGCACGCCCCTAGCCGCCGCCCTCGAGAGCGGGCGGCGTATGCTGGCCATTCAGGCGCAAAGCCAGGTATGGAAGGTGAAGGCAACGGAGAGCGATTCCAGCCCCTCGGGTAATTACTGCAAACAAACTGTCGAACTGACCCTTGAGCGCGACGGGCGGGAAGTGAAACTTTCTATTCCGGTCATGATGGGCGATGGCACCACCCTCGACGTCTGGTACCCCTACTGGCGGGTGGAGGGCAAACCCACCGATCAGGCGCGCTGGTTTATCGGTCCCGATGGCGAGCACTGGTTGCACGTCTGCGACCTGCGCCAGGGCGATTGCGTCCAGTTCACCCCCTCCACCTTCGACTTCGAGTACCTAGACACCACCGCCCGCCGTTTCGAGGCGACCTACCAGAACGGCCAGCGCCGCGACCCGGCAAAGCGCCAGCGTCCTTACCTGTTGGAAGAACTGGACGGGCTGAAAGGGGTCTGGGAGCAGGCAAAAGGCTTGAGCAAATCGCAAATCTACGCCCTGGATACGCTCATCGAGACCAAACGCCAGGTGTGGGGCAAACCGGTCGGCCTGGAAGCCCTGCGCCTGCCTGAGAGCGATCCCTTCCGCCAACTAGTGCGAGATGCCCTGAACGAAACCGGTCTCTCTCCCGACCTGGAATCTGCCGTTCTACGCGGATGGCTACGCGATGCGCTGGAACTGTACCTGGAAATCCTGAAAGTCGAACCGAAAGAATCGAACCCCCAGCCAAAGGAGGCTTCTCATGACTGATCCCTACACTCACCAGCGATTCTTCTTCCTGACCCTCGACCCAGTTCACGTCGGAACGGGGGGCTACCGCCTGGGGCGCGTGGACCTGAGCATCGTCCGCGAGCCGGGCACCAACCTGCCCAAATTCCCTGGCACTAGTCTGCATGGTGCTGCCCGCGCCTACGCTGCCATGTGCTACGAGAAGCCGGGCTGCGCTGGGCAGAAAGGACATTGTGGCAAAGATAGCTGTCCCATCTGCTACACCTTCGGCACCGTGCGCGGCGAGAGTGGCGGCAACGCCGGCGCAGTGAGCCTCTCCGATGCTCGCCTGCTGCTCTTCCCAGTCCACTCTATGGCTGGCCCGGTATGGGTCACCAGCCCAATGACCCTGCGCGACGTCGGCGTGGATGGGCAAACCGTGAACGAACACCAGGCCCGCTGGCCGAATGCGGTGAGCCAGAAAGACAAACTCAACTTCGGCTGGCTGATGCTGAAGCGCGAGGGGGGAGACTGGCAACTTCCAAACGGAGCGCTGAAGGGTATTCGCGATGAAATTCTTAAGCGCGTCGTTCTCGGCTCCGACAAACTCTTCTCCCAGATCGTCAACTCTAACCTGGAAGTGCGCACCTCGGTCAGCATTGACCCCAAAACCGGCGCGGCGGAAGACCGCGCTCTCTTCACCTACGAAGCCCTGCCACGCGCCACGGTCCTGTGGTGCGATGTAGTAGAGGATGACTATCAAAAGAACTTTCCTAAAAGTGACCCGAAGGCGCAGCAATTTCAGCACACACGCCCCCTCGACGTGGTACGGGCTGGCCTGGCCCTGGCCGAGTACCTGGGCGTGGGCGGCATGGGCACCCGCGGCTTCGGGCGGATCAAGAAGATCGCTGACTGGGAGGTAAAGCATGGCAGCGAATGAGATTCGCAACCTGGATCAACTCACTGCGCAGACAGCACAGCAAATCGTCAATCAGGCCGATTCTGCTAAAGAACTGGAAATCCTCGCCACCAAAACCCTGGGCGTGCTGCAGGAGAACGGCGTCTATGCCGCCGCGCTCTTTCTCGAATCGCGCACGCGCAAGGCAGAACAGGAACTGGCAGAAAAAATTCGTTTGAATCTGTACCCTCTTCCCGCTCAAATCTTGACTGGCAAAAACGTTGCCTCTTCAGAAGACATTGCCAAGAATCTCGCCGGCGACCTGGACGCCCTCCTGCTGGTCAAACAACTCTGGGAGCAAACACTTATCTACGTCCGCTATGGGGCGAAAGCTAAGCGACAGGAAAAAGGAAATCGGCGGCAAAATGCGCAGACTTCTGCCCTGAGTTCATGAGGTGCTGAATGGCCTGGCAAATGTACCGTGTTACCCTGCGCCTGCTGTCACCCCTGCACATAGGCTACATCAAGCAAGGCAACCTGCAGCGCACCCGACCATACGTTACCGGCCGAGCGTTGTGGGGCGCCCTCACCGCCCGCCTAACGCGCGATAGTGGCTCAAACGATTACCAGCACACAGGCGAGCAGGTCAACAGCAGCCTGGCTCTCTCCTATTTCTTCCCTTCCACTAAACAGGATGAGGTGACCCGCTTCCCCTGGAACAACCCAGACGAATTCGCCTGGCGCTACCTAAACACATATGCCTCCACTGCCCTGGACTACAGCCACAACACCGCCCTGGAGGGCAGCCTGCACGAGACCGAGTACATTGCTCCCGTCACCCGCGAGGGCGAGCCTGTGTATCTGGTGGGGTTCATCTTCGAGAAAAACGGTTGCCCCCTAATGAACTGGCAAGACGCTATGAATCGCCTGCAACTGGGCGGCGAACGCACCTACGGCTGGGGGCGGGTTCGGTTGGAAAAACTGGAAAAACTGCAAGAGCCCCAACGCTTCTGGACTGGCTGGCAGGCCCACCTGGGCGGAACGCGCCCCATCCTACAGGCGAACGACGGCATTTCCTCATATGCCTATGCCCATGTGCAAGCGGACGGTGTGCAAGCCCATGGGACTCTCGAACCCCTAGTCGGGCGTGAGACCCAGAACACTAATCAACACGGCGAAACGCTCTCCCAGGCGGTGATCTGCTGGCAACCAGGAGCACTATTTCAAAGCACCACTTTACAAATCGGCTACTACGGGGTGTGGGAAGCGTCCAACAACAATACGCCTACCAGCTGAACAAAAAAACGCGGGGCAAAACCCCGCGTTTTGCTTGGTGGCTATGGGCGGACTTGAACCGCCGACACCACGATTATGAGTCGTGTGCTCTAACCAGCTGAGCTACATAGCCAGAGTGCGCCTGCAAAGGCGCATAGTTTTGGTTGCAGGGACAGGATTTGAACCTGTGACCTTCGGGTTATGAGCCCGACGAGCTACCAGACTGCTCCACCCTGCGTCGCCTGGGGGAATCGCCCCCAAAACCGCAAACTCAATCTTAGGCGGGAAACTCCAACACGTCAAGGCAGCGCGTTGGCGGCGGTGTGAGCCGACGAGCAGTCCCTTTGGAGCATTCAGCTAAAAACCTGCGCCCGTGCCGCTTCGTGAATTCCGCTTTTCTTATCGTTCAGAAAACCTCCCTGAAAACCTCTCTGCAAGGCTACAATCTCGGCTAGCGCTGCAACCGCTATCTCCTCCGGGCTTTCGGCACCTATATCGAGCCCGATTGGGTTGCGCAGGCGGGCCATCTGCTCGGGGCTGGGCACAAAACCATCGGCCCGAAGAGCCTCCAGAATCTTCTCGAGACGGTTACGGGGTCCCAGCATCCCCACGTAGCGGGCCGGCGACTCCAGGGCAAAGCGCAGGGCCTGGCGGTCGATGTCGAGGTGGTGGTTCATGATAATAACGTGTTGCCTTGGCGTAAGGGCAATTTTGTGGGCATATTCGTCGTGGGCAGCCTGAACGGTCTGGCAGCCTTCAAAACCCTGCAATAGCTCGGGCCGGGCATCCACCACCGTCACCCGGAAGCCCAGTACCAAAGCCTGGTTGGCCATGGGCTTGGCGTCGTGGCCAGCGCCAAACAAAACCAGTTCGGGAATGGGGCTGCTTACGTCAAAAAACACCTCGGCCTCTTGTACGTAGCGGGCGGTCGGACGGGAAGTGCCGCTCTGCATCTGCCGCGCAATTCGCACCGCCTGCTCTTGCAGTTCAGGGGGTGAGATCTGGCCCTCCAGACCTCCATCGGGCCTGAGCCACACCCTGCCCTCCCCTCCCCTCAGCACAGTCGCCAGTATGGAGGGCTCCGACTCGGTGCTTTCCTGGAGCCAGCGGTGAAGCAGACCCTGGGGTTCCATTGGCTCGACCCACACCTCCACCGTGCCGCCACAGCCGGGCCACCAGGTCTTCTCTTCGTTGTAGTCAAAAATAGTACGCTCTGGGCGACCTCGAGCCAGAATTTGCATGGCAATCTCGATCATCTCCTGCTCCAGGCAACCCCCGGAGATCATGCAGGCCGAGCCCCCATCCTCGCGAACCAGCATCTTGGCCCCTTCGCGGCGGTAGGCCGAGCCAATCACCCGCACCACCGTAGCTACAGCGGTCTCCTTTCCCTCGGCCCAGGCGGCCTCGAGGGCGGCCAACAGCATGGGTGCTTCATTTGCCATAAACGTTTCCCCTTTTTCTAAACTATACCCACCCGCTTTTTGTAACTCTGCTAACAGGACACATTTTCAGGTTTTCCGAGCATTTTCAAAAGAAGCGGCTTCTTGCGGCTCTCATCTTTGAAGTAATATAGTGTTGACTAAAGATTTTCAGTTTCGGTGCGCCTCCCAGGTCGGTTTGGCTTCGTTGGAATCATTTTTTTGATTGATGGAAACTCGGGGTGATAACTTGCTACATATCTTTGAGCTGAACTCGAGCGTACAAAATCGCACCAGCCCGGTGCATGCACGGAAGAGGATTGTCCCTCAGGTTGCACGTGGCCTGCCGGGCTTCTGGGGGAGCGACCGCGGCCCACCCCAGAACCCACCAACTCAGCATCCTGAAAGACCAAATCCCTGCATCAAGGAGGAAGCATGGCAGAAAAGGTACGTATCCAGATGACAGTCAACGGGGCCCTGCACCACAGCGAGGTCGAGCCCCGGCTCTTGTTGGTTCATTATCTGCGCGAGCACCTGGGACTGACCGGCACCCATGTCGGCTGCGACACCAGCCAGTGTGGGGCCTGCACGGTGCACGTGGATGGGCAGGCGGTCAAGTCGTGCACTATGTTCGCAGTCCAGGCCGATGGGGCCAGCGTGACCACCATCGAGGGCCTGGGCAGCCCCGGCCACCTTCACCCGGTGCAGGAAGGCTTCTGGGAGATGCACGGCCTGCAGTGCGGCTTCTGCACCCCAGGCATGATTATGGCCGCAGCAGACCTGCTCAACAAAAATCCCAACCCCAGCGAGGCCGAGATTCGCCACGCCCTCGAGGGCAACCTCTGCCGCTGCACCGGTTACCACAACATCATCCGGGCCGTGCAGTACGCCGCCGATAAGATGGCCGGAAAGGTTGCTGCCGCAGCAGACGATTGATAGGGGTATGGGGCATAGCCCCCTGAGCCCCGATCCCTAAGGGAGGAAGCAATGCCCGACAAACTCTTTGGCAAGGCGATGAAGCGGGTCGAAGACCCCCGCTTTATCACCGGTACCGGTAACTACACCGACGATATGACCCTTCCCGGCATGGTCGAAGCCGCCATGGTGCGCTCGCCATACGCCCACGCCCGCATCAAGAAGATCGACGTTTCTAAGGCCCTGGCCCACCCTGGGGTGCTGGCGGTCATCACCGGGCAGGAGATGAAGGATGCAGGCATTAACAGCATTCCCACCGGCTGGCTGCATCCTGGCATCAAGACCCCGCCCCACTACCCCATCACCTTTGACAAGGCCCGGCATGTGGGCGACATCGTGGCCGCGGTCATCGCTGAAAATCGCCAGATTGCCGAGGATGCCGCCCAGCTCGTAGAGGTCGACTACGAACCCCTGCCGGCAGTCTCGCTGGGTAGCGACGCCCTTAAACCTGGGGCACCTGCCGTGCACGACGATGTACCCGACAACACCTGCTTCACCTGGAGCATCGGGGACAAGGAAGCGGTAGACAAAGCTTTTGCCAGCGCTTACAAAACCGTCAAGCTCAACCTGCGGAACAACCGCCTGGTGCCCAACGCCATGGAACCCCGGGCCAGCCTGGCCCAGTACCTGAAGGCCAGCGACGAGTACACCCTGTGGACCACCAGCCAGAACCCCCACATTCATCGGCTTTTGATTGCAGCCTTCATCATGGGCATCCCCGAGCACAAGCTGCGGGTGATCGCCCCAGATGTGGGCGGGGGCTTTGGCTCTAAAATCTACCAGTACCCAGAAGAGATCATCGTGCTCTACGCGGCCAAGAAGCTGAACCGGCCGGTCAAGTGGACCGCCCGCCGCTCGGAGAGCTTCGTGACCGACTCCCACGGACGCGACCACGAGACCGTGGCCGAGATGGCCGTAGACCAGAACGGCAAAATCACCGCAGTACGGGTAGACACCATTGCTAACATGGGTGCCTACCTCACCACCTTTGCCCCGGCGGTACCCACCTACCTTTACGGCTGTTTGCTGGCCGGCACCTATACCACCCCCCACATCTACTGCCATGTGACCGCGCCCTTCACCCACACCACCCCGGTTGACGCCTACCGTGGGGCCGGGCGGCCCGAGGCGACCTATTTGCTCGAGCGCCTGGTCGATGTGATGGCCCACGAGCTGGGCATGGATCCGGTGGAGTTCCGCCGCAAGAACCTGATTCCCGCGGATGCCTTCCCCTACCAGACCCCGGTGGCCCTGCAGTACGACTCGGGCAACTACGAGGCCAACCTGGATAAGGCCCTTGAGCTGGTGGGCTACCAGGAGTTGCGCCGTCAGCAGGCAGATTTGCGCAAACAGGGGCGCTACATCGGCATTGGGGCCATTACTTTTATTGAGGCCTGTGGTCTGGCCCCTTCCGCCCTGGTCGGCAGCCTGGGGGCCCAGGCCGGACAGTGGGAAAGTGCCCTGGTGCGGGTGATGCCGACCGGCAAGGTAGAGGTCTTCACCGGTACGCACAGCCACGGCCAGGGTCACGAGACGGCCTTTGCCCAGGTGGTCGCCGACGAGTTGCAGATTCCGGTTGAAGATGTGGTGCTGGTACACGGTGATACCGGACGGATGCCCTATGGCTGGGGCTCTTATGGTTCGCGCTCGGCCCCCACAGGACTTTCGGCCATAGTGCTGGCCACCCGCAAGATTACCGACAAGGCAAAGAAAATTGCTGCCCATCTGCTCGAGGCCAGCCCCGACGACATCGTGCACGAGGACGGCAAGTTCATGGTCAAGGGGGTGCCCGACAAAGCCAAGACCTTCTTTGACATTGCCTTGCAGGCCCACCTGGCCCACAACTACCCCGCCGACCTCGAGCCCGGCCTCGAGGCCACCCACTTCTACGACCCCAAGAACTTCGTCTACCCCTTCGGAACCCACATAGCAGTGGTGGAGGTAGACCCCGATACCGGCAAGGTCAAGCTGCTGCGCTACCTTTCGGTGGACGATTGTGGCCCGGTCATCAACCCTCTCATTGCCGACGGACAGGTGCACGGGGGCATTGCCCAGGGCCTGGGTCAGGCCCTGCTGGAAGAGGCCGTTTACGACAAAGAGGGCCAGATTCTCTCCGGAAACTTCCTCGAGTACACCTTACCCCGTGCCGACGACATGGTCCAGATCGAGCACGACCACACCGTCACCCCCTGCCCGCATAACCCCCTGGGTATCAAGGGCATCGGCGAAGCTGGCACCATCGCCTCCACTGCGGCAGTGGCCAATGCGGTGCTGGATGCGTTAAGGCCCTTCGGCATCGTGCATCTGGACATGCCCTACACGCCCGAGAAGGTGTGGAAGGCGATTCAGGGTAGCAAGCTGGCCCAGGCAGCCGATTGAAACCGAACCCGAGGCGTTCTGGAGGAAGCATGTATACATCCGAGTTTGCATACAAAAAAGCGGGTAGTGTCGCCGAGGCCCTGAACCTGCTACAGCAGCATCCCGATGCCAAGCTGCTGGCAGGCGGCCACAGCTTGATTCCAACCATGAAACTGCGGCTGGCGGCCCCTTCTGCCCTAATTGATATCTCCAGGGTGGCCGAGCTGCGGGGGATTCGACGCGAGGGAGACCATCTGGTCATTGGGGCCATGACCACCTACCACGAGCTGGAAACCTCGCACCTGCTCAAGCAGCACTGTCCCATCATCCCCCAGGCCGTACATCTAATAGGCGACCCCATGGTGCGGGTCAAGGGTACCATTGGGGGCTCGCTGGCCCACGCCGACCCGGCTGCCGACCTGCCCGCCTCGATGCTGGCCCTGGGGGCCCGGGTCAAGGTGGTCGGAAGCAATGCGACCCGTGTGGTCGAAGCCGAGCAGTTCTTCAAAGGAATGTTTGAGACCGACCTGCAAGAGGGAGAGATCCTCACCGAGGTGCATGTTCCGGCAGATGCTGGCAAGCAGGCCTACGCCAAGTTCTCTCATCCGGCCAGTCGCTACGCGGTGGTGGGGGTGGCGGTGGTGGTCAACGGAAGCAACGTGCGGGCAGCGGTAACCGGGGCCGGTGAGCACGCCATGCGCCTTACAAAGCTCGAGCAAGCCCTCTCGGGCAATTCCCTGACCCTCGAAAACATCACCGCTGCCTGCCAGGGTCTACTCCCACCGGATAACCTTAACCACGACCTGGCGGCTTCCAGGGAGTACCGCGCGCACCTGGTCGACGTGATGGCCAAACGGGCTTTGGTGCAGGCTTTGGGCCTGTAAAGCCCTATTTGAATTGTGAGGGGCTGAGGTAATTCGGCCCCTCCCTTTTGTGTGAATATGAATCTATGTTGCCCGCATCTGCCCTGGAAACACAGCAAGCCCTGGAGGCTCATCGGTACATCGCCGATAAAGGCCTTTCGGTAGCAGTCTTTTTATCGCTCAAGTTGGGCCGGCCCCTGCTTCTGGAGGGTGAGCCAGGGGTGGGAAAAACCGAAATCGTCAAGGTGCTGGCCCAGATGCTAGAAACCCGGCTAATCCGGTTGCAGTGCTACGAGGGTCTCGACATCAGCAGCGCTGTGTATGAGTGGGACTACGCCCGCCAGATGATGCAGATCCGGCTGATGGAAGCCAGCGGTGAGCGGGATCAGGACAAAGTGCGCCACGAGGTCTTCAGCCTCGAGTTCTTGCTCAAGCGCCCGCTGCTACAGGCCCTCGAGGCTGTCAACGGCAAGCCTCCGGTATTGCTGATAGATGAGTTAGACCGGGCCGATGAGGAGTTTGAGGCGTTTTTGCTCGAGTTCCTCTCCGATTGGCAAATTTCCGTGCCCGAGGTGGGCACCCTCAAAGCCGAACAACCCCCGGTGGTGGTGATTACCTCCAACCGCACCCGCGAAATCCACGACGCATTAAAGCGGCGCTGCATGTACTTCTGGATCGACTACCCCAGCTTCGAGAAAGAGTACCGCATCGTAAGGGAGAAAGTGCCCGGTGTGCCTGAGAAACTGGCCCAGCAAGCGGTGGCCTTTGTTCAGGAACTGCGTAAGCAAGACCTCTACAAAGCCCCCGGGGTAGCCGAAACCCTGGACTGGGCCTCCTCCTTGCTGGCACTGGGCCAGACAGCCCTTTCCACCGAGGTCATAGAGGAGACGCTGGGGGTTCTACTCAAGTACCAAGACGACGTGGTCAAGGCCAAAAACCAGGCCCGCGACCTGCTGGCTCGCGCTCAGATGCCCACTGCGCTATGAGCCTGTCCACCGAACAGTTGCTTCACCATGTGGTGGGCTTTGTCCGCCGCCTGCGAGGCGAGGGGATTGTGGTCACACCAGGCCAAACAGCCGCCTTCGCAAAGGCCTTAGGAGAAATCTCCATATTCGACCCGGAGGCGTTTTTCCACACCGCTCAATGCTCGCTGGTCAGCCGCAGAGAGGATCAGGCCAAATTTGCCGAAATTTTTCGCAAATTCTGGCAAGCCCTGGGCCTGGAGCGCTTCCCCGGCGAGCTGCTGAACCAGACGCCCCTTCCCCCAAAAAAAGCGAAGGCCAAACCCGGTGAAGTAGGGCGTGAGCCCCGTTCGTCGGAGCGAAGCGGCGACCAGACCCAGCCTGTTGTGGATCGTGCACTCACCTTCTCCGAGACCGAGGTGCTCAAGCAAAAGCGCTTCGACCGGATGAGTGCGCAGGAGCTCGAGGCCGCTCAAAAGCTCCTCTATGGCTTTGTTTGGAACCCCCCCGAGCGGCGAACGCGGCGCTTAAGGCCCAGTGGCAAAGAAGTGCTGGACCTGCGTCGCAGTTTTCGTCGCTCGCTCAAGCACCAGGGGGAGCTTCTGGCGCTGGAGCAGCGCTCGCGCAAACACAAGCCCCGTCCCATCGTGGCGCTGGCCGATGTCTCGGGCTCAATGGAGCGCTACGCGCGGATGCTGCTGCACTTTCTACATGCGTTTTCGCTCGAGCAGACCCGGCAGGGCGTCCGCCAGATCGAGACCTTTACTTTTGGCACCCGCCTGACCCGTATCACCCGCACCCTGAAGAAGCGCAGCGTGGATGCCGCCCTGGCCGAAGTAGGGCAACAGGTCAAGGACTGGTCGGGCGGAACCCGCATAGGAGCGTGTCTGCATACCTTTAATCAGACCTGGGCCAAGCGGGTTCTGGGCCGAGGCGCCATTGTGCTCATCATCTCCGACGGTTGGGACCAGGGCGAGCCAGAGCTGCTTGCCTTTGAACTCGAGCGTCTGCAAAAATCCTGCTACCGCCTCATCTGGCTAAACCCCCTGATCGGTACCCCCGGCTATCAGCCCCTGACCAGAGGTCTGGTGGCGGCCATGCCCTTCATGGACGACTTCTTGCCGGTACACAACCTGAATAGCCTCGAGCAACTCGTAGAGGTTCTGGGTCGGTTGGAGCGGCGGGCCAGCCTAATACACTAACATGGCTCCTGGCAACAGCCTGCCAGGAGCCCTTCCTGGGAACGAGCGATCAGTAGTTGGTAAACAACAGCAGGTTGGGCGACCGACGACCCGCGCTGATGACTACACCGGGGGTGGCATTGCCCACAATGGCGTTGCGCACAGTCGCGGGGCTGGCGGTGGGGTTGCCTTGCAGGTAGAGGGCGGCTACCCCAGCCACATGGGGCGTTGCCATCGAGGTTCCGCTGATGGTATTGGTTGAGGTGTCGCTGGTGATCCAGGCTGAGGTGATCGAGGAGCCGGGTGCGAAGAGATCCAGGCAGCGTCCGTAGTTGGAATAAGAGGCCCTGGCATCGGTGGAAGTGGTGGCCCCAACTGTAATCCCTGCGGCTACTCGAGCCGGGGAGAAGTTACAAGCATCGCGGTTGCTATTGCCCGCAGCCAGGGCAAAGGTGATGCCGGCATTGATGGCATTATTGACCGCAGTGTCGAGGGCACTCGAGGCCCCTCCCCCCAGGCTCATATTGGCCACAGCCGGCTTTTGAGCATTCTGCCGAACCCAGTCGACCCCCGCAATCACGCCTGAGTTGGTGCCCGAGCCGCTGCAATTGAGCACCCGAACAGCATACAGACGCACTCCCTTGGCCACGCCATACACCGAGCCTCCTACCGTACCGGCCACATGGGTTCCGTGTCCGTTACAGTCGTTGCCATTCTGACCATCGCCAATGGCATCGAAGCCTACCGAGGCACGACCCCCAAATTCGCTGTGGCTGGTACGGATGCCCGTATCGATGATATAGACATTCACACCCGCTCCGGTGCTGGTATAGGTATAGGTACCGCTGAGGGGCAACGACCTCTGGTCAATACGGTCCAGGCCCCAGGTTGCGCCTGACTGGGTCGCATCAATGCGCATAATCTGGTCTGCCTCTATGTAGGCTACCCGGGCATCCTGGCGCAAGGCCGCCAGATTTTCCGGCGAAAGCCGCACCGCCAGGCCCTGCAAGGCAGTGGTGTAAACCTGTTGTACGCTGGCATCGGCTGCCAGACCCAGGCTTTGCAGGTCGGATTGCCGCTGGAGGCTCACCCCGCTTTCAAGGCTGGCCTTCAGGCTTTGCAACGAGGACAGTACGTTGGCATCGTCCTTAAAAACCACGATGTACTGACCCTGTATCACATTTGGGTTGTCGAGTCCCAGCACCGGGGCCTGGTTATCCGAACCAACGCGGGTTCCACAGGCTGCCAGCAGCAAAACGCCAAGAGCCAGCACGATACGATACATCCACAAACCTCCCGTAAGGTATATTTTTGGGTCTTTTACCCGCGGGAAGTATACCTCAACGACTGAGGAAACCCGAAGCAAGCCATCCCCAAAGCCGCTTGGATTAAGAAAAGCTAACGCCTACCAACTCGAGGGTCTCCACTACGGAGCGTAGCACAATATAATCACGGTGTAGGAGCGGTTTTCGGAAAGAACCTTGCCGGAGATGAAGGTTTCGTTTTCCTGGCCAGCGGATCTGCCTTTTTGCTAAGAGGCAGTAATAGCCAAAACCGCGGTGCATCCGGAGGCGGTATGGGAATGAAGTTTCTGGTTTTGTGGGAGCTGGATCTGTCCAGAATGCGCGGCGATTTTGCCGCCGTTATTATGCGAATGCCAGAGTATGCCCAAAAAATTCGAGAGCGGGGCAAGCTGGTCGGGCGCTACCACATCGTTGGGAGGCACGGCGGGGCCTGGATCTACGATGTGGACTCCAACGAAGAGCTCGAGCGCCTCTTGGCAATGGCCCCTGTTTACAACTTTGCAAAATACGAGGTGCTACCCCTGGCCGAAATGGACACCCCAACCCACGTATTCAAACCCGACGAAACCTGAGCCATGGCCGCTGTCTGGGCAGAGGGTCGAGGGTTCAGGTATCTGAACCCTCAAGCTGCTGTTGGAATCTCAGCAGGCCCTTCACACCTGGAACACGCCTACCTGCATCTGCTCCCGGATGGGCTTCAGGGCGCAGACCTCGAGGCTCTGGATGAGCCGCTCGCGGGTCTCGTGGGGGAAAATGACCTCGTCGACCCATAGCCGTGCGGCCGCATAGCGCGGGTCGAGGGTCTCCTCGTAGCGGCCCTTGATGCGCTCATAGAGTTCGACCAGGTCTTCCTCGGTGGGCTTCTTTCCCTCGCGCTCGAGCTTACCCAGCTCAATCTCCATCAGGGTCTTGGCCGCAGCATTGCCGCTCATGACCGCATACTTGGCCGAAGGCCAGGCGTAGATGAAGCGAGGGGCATAGGCCTTGCCGGCCATGGCGTAGTTGCCCGCACCAAACGAGCCGCCGGTAATGAGAGTAATTTTGGGCACCACCGAGTTGGAGACCGCGTTCACCAGCTTAGCCCCCCGCCGGATGATACCCTGCTGCTCGGACTCCTTGCCCACCATGAAGCCGGTCACGTCCATCAGGAAGAGCAGCGGAATGAAGCGCTGGTTGACCTCGAGGATAAACCGGGCGGCCTTGTCGGCGGCCTCAGCGTAGATCACCCCACCTACCTCTATCTTGCCGGGCTTTTTGATAATCAGGCGCTGGTTGGCCACGATGCCTACCGGAAACCCCCCCAGCCGAGCATAGCCACAGACCAGGGTCTGGCCGTAGTCGGCCTTGTATTCGTGGAACTCCGAACCATCGACCAGCCTGGCAATCACCTCGTTCACATCGTAGGGTCTGGCGCCATCCGGCGAGACCAGCCCGTACAGGTCTTCGGGCGGATGAAAGGGTTCTACTTCGGGCTTGCGCTCCACCGCCCACGGAGCCAGAGCCGGTTGGGCGTACAAAGCCGCCAGAGCCCGAATGCGAGCAATGGCTGAGGCATCGTCAGGCTCGTAGAAGTCCACCGTACCCGAAACCTCCGCATGCATCCGGGCTCCCCCTAAGGCCTCCGAGTCCACCTCCTGCCCTATGGCCGCCTTGACCAGGGCCGGGCCGGCCAGGTACAACCCTGAGCCCTCGGTCATAATGAGGGCATCGGTCATGAGCGGCAGATAGGCCCCCCCGGCCACGCAATTGCCCATGATGGCCGAGATCTGCGGGATGCCCAGGGCGCTCATACGGGCGTTCAGGTAGAAAATGCGTCCAAAGTCGTCCTGGTCGGGAAACACTTCATCCTGCAAGGGGAGGAAGACCCCAGCTGAGTCCACCAGGTATACCGTGGGGAGGTGGTTTTCAATGGCGATGGTCTGGGCCCGTAGGACCTTTTTAGCGGTTATAGGGAAAAAGGCCCCCGCCTTTACGGTGGCGTCGTTGGCGACAATCATCCAGTCTCGGTTGGCAATTTTGCCAATCACCGTGACCACTCCCCCACCCGGCGCACCCCCCCATTCCGTATACATGTGCCAGCCCGCGTAGCCCAGGATTTCTGTGGGCTCACTTCCGGGGTCAATCAAAGCAGCAATCCGTTCGCGGGCTGTGAGCCGCCCCCTGGCATGCTGACGCTCGATGGCTCTCGCGCCGCCACCTTGCCGCACCTGCTCGAGGGTAGTCCGAAAATCGGCGATGAGCCGTACCCAGGCGTCCTTGTTCTGCTTGAAGGCAGACGACTCGCGTTCCTTGGGGCTGATGTGGCTTTGAATCATGCCCAAAGTCTACCGTTTTTTTGTCGGTAGGTTGTATTTCCGTCAGATGTTGTGAACCAAATTTTCAGAGCTGCAGCAAGCTCGCTAGGTTTCTGGCCTAGCAATACCGGATTCAAAAAGATAGTCGCTCAAGGCCTTGTTGCATAAAAGAAGGGTCAAAGCCGAGCTAGCCAAGTTACTCCCCTGGTTCGCTGTTCAGGTAGCCACTTTGAAGGAACCTGGCATCCCCAGGCTGAAGAGGATGTTGAAGACTTTACCCCCGAGTTTGATGTCTACCATCTGATTGGCCAGGAGACGACTTTTCAGCGTATCTCCGCTCAGGGGTCTTGTAGCGATACATGGCATTTTCGGCTTTGGAACGCTTTTCCAAGCTTTCCTGTCGATATTGCGGATACGCCGCGGGTTGCTATCCCGGTCTGGAGGTATACTGGCGAAACCCAGCCCATATTCACCGGTCATTGAGGCGGATGCCGCCTTGCTGAAAGTATCTCTGCCATCGCTTCTGGAATGCGCTGTGCTTTGCCACGGGCGTCTTGACACAGGTGCCGACTAAAGCCCTCGGCCAGGAGCAGATCACCCTTCCAGACGCGGTACTGGTAGCGCAGCATGCGTGAGGAGGCTTCGCTAAGCCAGGTCTCGACCTCGACCCGATCGCCAAAACGGGCGGGGTTCCGGTAGAGCAAGCCAATTTCAATCACGGCAAAAGCCAGTCCCTCGGCCTCGATTTGGGTGTAGGGCAGGCCGATTCGCTCGAGCCATTCCACCCGCGCGGCCTCGAGCCAGACCACATAGCTGCTGTGATGCACCACCCCCATAGCATCGGTTTCAGCGTAGCGCACTGTAATGGGCAGGCGAATCGTCATAAAGGCATCCTGGGTTCTTCTTGAATTTGCCTTAGCACCGGATTAGGCCGTTGCATCCAGGCGTTCGACGATGGCCACCAGTTCTGAGGAAACCGGCTCAATCAGTTCCGCCGGGCCCTCGACCATGACACGCACCAGGGGCTCGGTGCCGGAGGGCCGAACGTTGACCCGGCCCTGCCCAGCCAGTCTGCTCTCGGCTTGCTGGATGGCCGCATGAAGTTCGCTGTTTTTCATGAGGTTTTGCTTGTCCCGTACCCGTACATTCTTCAGGAGCTGGGGGTACATCGGCAAGGCCTCATACCACTCCGAAAGGTCGCGCCCCGACTCGCGCATAGCTTTGAGGGTCAGGATGGCCGTCAGCATGCCGTCGCCGGTGGGCGCGTGGTCCAGAAAGAGAACGTGGCCGCTCTGCTCGCCCCCAAGGGTCAGGGCCGAGGCTTTGAGCTTCTCATAGACATAGCGGTCGCCTACCGCCGTGCGGTAGAAATTGATGCCGGCTTCGCGCAGCTTGACCTCGAGGCCCATGTTGCTCATCAGCGTACCGACCACACCCGGCTCCCGCCGCACCATGGCGTTCAGGTAGAGCACATGGTCTCCGTGGAACTCCCGCCCTTTACGATCGACCATAATGGCCCGGTCGCCATCACCATCAAAGGCCACCCCCACATCGAAATTCATCTCGACCACCTGCTGCCGGAGAAACTCGGGGTGGGTTGAGCCACAACCCTTGTTGATGTTACGGCCATCGGGGGTGTTGAACATTACAAATACTTCGGCCCCGAGCCGCTGGAATAGCCGGTGAGCCAGGCGGAATGTGGCCCCGTTGGCGGTATCCAGGGCAACCTTCAGCCCCTCCAGGCTGCCCCCTTTGGAAGACAGAAAGTCGAGGTACATCCGTTCGGCTTCGCGGAAATCCGAAACCGTGCCGATGCCATCGGTTTTGAAATCGCGCTCGAGCAGTTGTTCTATCTGGGTTTCGACCTCATCAGGCAGCTTATCGCCGGCGGCGCTGAAGAACTTGATGCCGTTGTCCTGGTAGGGGTTGTGGCTGGCCGAAATCATGACCCCGGCAGTAGCCCCCAGCTCGCGGGCCAGATAAGCCACACCGGGCGTTGGCAATACCCCCAGGTGCTCCACCCGCACTCCCTGAGACATCAGCCCAGCAGCCAGGGCTGCCTCGAGCATATCGCAGGACTGTCGGGTATCCTTGCCCAGCAAAACCACAGGCCGTCTGACCGTGCTTTTGAAGAAAGCTCCAGCGGCCTGTCCCAGTTTGAGGACAAACTGCGGTGTCAGGGGTGGCTCTCCGGCCACACCACGCACCCCATCGGTTCCAAAGTACTTACGTTCCATCTCGCACAGTTTATACCCACACCCAAAGGTGTTGGGTTCACTGGTCGGAATCGATTTAGTCTGTCACTGTTGAATCATGAAAAAGTGGTCTGTCCTTTTGCTGTGGGGCGGCCTGTCACTGGCGCAGGGCCAGGCCATTGGCACGTCTCCTTTTGTGGACGTTCCGCCCTGCCACTGGGCCAGGGCTGCGGTAGAAGCCATCGCACGCCCCGTTGCGGCGGCGCCGCAGGCCTCGTCCTTGCTGGCCGAGAACGCCTTGCGGCAGGTCTTCGAGGGCCTCAAGTGCAACGATTCGGTCTGGAGTACACGCTTCTTACAAAACCCCGCGCCCAGCTTCGGCCGAGCCGAGGTTCCACTGGATGGTTTCGAGCTTCAAAACACAAGAGTTGAGCTCATGGGCAATCGGGCCACCGTGCGTTTCAACCTGACCGTTGCCATCGGAGGCAGGCCCGTCCGGCGGAGTGGCACCGCCCTGCTGGTTTTTACCGAAGCAGGATGGAAGGTCGAGTATGCCAGCCTGGCCAATCTGAACCTGCCGATATTCCCGCGCTAAGGGCTCTCAGCATAAGTACGGCGGTTTCCGGGAACGATAAAGCCGTGCAGGGCGCGTTTGTTGAGTGCACATATGGCAGAAAAATTCACCGAACCGCGACCGGCACATCCTCGGCGCTACCTGGTCCAAGGCCCACCGACTCGGCCAACCAGCCCCGAACCTGCTCGAGGCCCCGCCTGAACATGCGGGCGCGTTTTTCGGCTTTTTTTCCCTTGTCAGTGTCGGCCGGCACCAATCCCCAGTTGGCGTTCATGGGTTGAAAGTTCTCGGGGTTTGCGCTGCTCAAATAGCGCACCAACCCTCCCAGCATGATCTCTTCTGGGGGAAGCAAGGGGGCCTGGCCCAGGGCCAATCGGGCCGCGTTGAGCCCGGCCAGGAAGCCGGTAGCGGCGGACTCGAGGTAACCTTCCACACCGCTAAGCACCCCTGCAACCAGCAGATGCTGCTGGGCTCGAAACTGCAAGGTGGGTTCAATTAGCCTGGGAGCGCAAAGATAGGTGTTGCGGTGCATCACACCGTAGCGTACAATCTCGGCCTTCTCCAGACCCGGTATGCTCTGCACCACCACCTTCTGATCACCCCATTTTAAGCCGGTCTGGAAGCCGACCAGGCTCCACATCTGACCCCGCCGATCCTCGGCCCGCAGCTGCACCACCGCATAGGGTTCGCGGCCCGTGCGGGGGTCGGGCAGGCCCACCGGCTTCATGGGGCCAAAGCGGGGGGTGTCGTAACCCCGGCGGGCTATTTCCTCGATGGGCATGCAGCCCTCAAAGAACTCGAGCTTCTCCCAGTTGTGAGGGGTGTGCCGACGGGCCTGGGTGAGCAGCTCGTAGAAGTGTCGGTACTCCTCCTCGTTCATGGGGCAGTTGAGGTAATCTGCACGCTGGCCATAACGCCCTGCCCGGTAGGCCACCCTTTGGTCAATGCTCTCGCCCAGAACCACCGGCGCAGCCGCATCGTAAAACCCCAGGAACTCGTCGCCCAATAACGACCTGAGGTGGTCTGCCAGGTCGTCCGATGTGAGCGGGCCGGAGGCCAGCACAGTAATTCCATCCGCGGGAAGTGTTTTTAGCTCTTCGCGCACCACCTCAATGCAGGGATGGGACTCGAGCACCCGCGTGATCTCCTGCGAAAAGGCTTCACGCTCAACCGCCAGCGCACCTCCCGCCGGCACCCGGTGCTGGTCTGCTGCCTGCATAATCAGCGAGCCCAGGGTCCTCATTTCTGCCTGTAGCAAACCTTTGGCATTGCTCTCCCCCTCGCCGCCCAGGCTGTTAGAACAGACCAGTTCGGCAAAGTAGGGGGTCTGGTGGGCTGGGGTTGTGCGAACCGGTCGCATCTCATAAAGCCTGACCTGTACCCCCAGGCGGGCCGCCGTAAAGGCTGCCTCTGCACCCGACAGACCCGCACCAATCACATGAACCTTCATCATCCCGAAGTGTATACCAGCCTTCACCCAACGTACACACTCTTACGGCACTATATAGATGTTCCAACTAGCATCCAATCTCTTTCCGACCTGCGCTAAACCTCGAAGGGAGGCTATTATGCGTTTCAGAGAAGAGCTGGTACTCAACATTCAGGCACCAAGGGAAACGGTCTGGGCCGCTTTTCAGGATTTCTCGAGCTGGCCGACCTGGGCTACAGCCATCAAGGAGGTCAGCCGGATCGGCTCGGGATGGCGTTTCAAGGCCCGGGGCCAGCCGCCGGTAGACCTGGTCTGGGTAGCCGAGGCCACCCAGCGCAGGCCCCCTGAGTTTTTGGAGTTCCGCAGCGTACCAGGGGTTGCGCACAATCTGGAAATTTCGGGCTGGTTGCGGTTGAGCGAGACTCCGGATGGTTCAACTCATCTCGAGCTTTTGTTCGAGGGTCAGCCCCATTACGACACCCCGTTGCTGGACAAGGCCGCCGACTGGTATGCCTCGCTTTTTGGCGAGCCAAACAAGCTTCTCAAGGTTACTTTCGAACAGTTCAAGGCCCACCTAGAGAAAACACATCGAAAGCGTGAGTTTTCTACTGCCACAACCTGAATCTACAAGTCTGTCACCCCGACGGCTCTTAGCTGCTCTTCCCACATGCTTGGCCCATGGTTAGCGGCAAACCTTTAGCCCAGTTTTACGCTCCTGCGAGCCCGCCGCCTTTGGCCAGACACCGGTTTTGTAAACAGTGCTGCATTGGTCCGTGCCATGTTAATAACTCGAGCTGAATATAAACTTGCCCCTCATTGGAAACCCGTCCCGACCGCAGTTATCGGCTACAGCACTCGTATTTGCTGGCTATTTTTTTCCACAGCCGAGATTCAGACCAGGGGTGGATACTAGTAAAGCTCTGGTTTTCGCCCCTGGTCGCTTACCGTTGGCATCGCGTAAAATAAATGCATGGATAGAAGAATTCGAGTGCTCATAGCCAAACCAGGCCTGGATGGCCACGACCGGGGGGCCAAGGTGGTTGCCCGGGCTCTTCGCGATGCTGGCATGGAAGTTATTTATACCGGCCTGCGACAAACCCCAGAGATGATTGTTTCGGCAGCTTTGCAGGAAGATGTAGACGCCATCGGGTTATCGGTTCTGTCTGGTGCCCACATGCACTATTTTGGCGAGGTTCGGCGATTGCTAAAGGAACAAGGAGCCGACGATATCCTGCTATTTGGGGGCGGCATCATACCCGATGAAGACGTACCTCACCTCAAAGAGATGGGAGTAGCCGGTGTGTTTGGCCCCGGCACCAGCACCCAGGACATCGTAGACTTTCTGACCAGGGTTGCTCCTGGGCGCTGGGCAGCTCAAGGCTGATGACGGAGCTCATATGGCCACCAAAAACAAAGCCACAAAAAAGCCCTCAAAAGCAAAAAAGGCCAAAACTGTACAGGGTATGACTGCCTGGGTGCGGGTGCCGGAAATATCTGAGGTGCGCGAGGACGTGCTGGCCCTTTTCCAAAAGTTTCAGGAAAAAACCGGGTTTGTCCCCAACGTAGCCCGCAATTTTGCTCTCATGCCCGAGCATTTTCTGCGCTGGTTCCGGTACTACGATTTTCTCATGCGCAACGAAGAACAAAGCCATTTGAGCCGAAAAGAACGCGAAATGATTGCGGTGGTCGTATCCTCGGCCAACGAGTGCGAATACTGCCTGGCCTCCCACTCGGCTTATTTGCGAGAAATCACCGGCGACCCGATCTTGCCGGACGTGCTCGCCGCCAACTTTCGTCGGGCCCACCTGACCCCCAGGGAGCATGCGCTGCTCGAGTTTGCCCACCAAATCACAGTGGACTCAGCGGTCATGAGCTCTGCCGATGTGCAGATGTTGCGAGCCATTGGCCTTTCCGACGAGGCCATTTTCGAAGCCGCGCAGGTAGCCGCCATGTTCAACTTCACCAACCGCATAGCCAACTCGATGGGCTGGGTTCCCAACGAGGTGTACTATTATCAGCACCGCAGCAAAAAAGTAAACTAGGGCCATGGAAGGCTTGAAGCCGTTTGGTTTATGGGCACTTATTTCTGTCCTTGTCGGTGCGCTGGTTTACCTTGCACAGGCCCAAGGCTGGATTCCAGGCACGTTCCCGTATTGGGCTTTGGGGATGGTGCTCATTCTCGCCCTCGGATTCGCCAATCTGCTGGCTCGAGGGCCCAGGTAGTGCAGCTCCTGGCTACAAAAGACATGCCGACTACGATCTGATACCAACCTCAGACACTCATACCGGATTCAAAAAGATAGTCTTTCAATCCAAAGATTTAAAGAGGCCTGATTGCTCCGCGCGCGGCGCAACTTGAATCCTGGAGCACACCCCACCCCTCACTGCGTGCGGCGAAACAAACGCCTCCCTTCCAAGGGGCGGTATCGCCCTCCGCTACGCGGATAACTTCCAAGGGGCGGTATCGCCCTCCCATAAAGGGATAACTTCGGTCGCCCCTGCGCCACGCTAGGGCGCAGCATGGGCGAGGCTCTGCCACCATTCGGTGCCGAACTAACCGAATCTGGTATGAGTCGCCCAAGGGCGCCGACTGACCAGACCGGGTTTAGGATGACCTGAAGCCCTTACGGGTTTTCGGCCTGGCTGGTATTTGGGTGTATATCACGCCGGTTTGCCAGTTTGAATCTGTCCCCTGGGCTGGATATAGTGCTACATCATGTATTTGAGGTGTTTGATTGCAGGCTGGTTAATGGTATTGGGCCTCGTCCATGGCCAGGATTGCATTCCCAAGCCCATGGATGCCAAGGGAACAGCCCCTGCTTACTATCGCTACAGCTTTCTGGTGGATACCTCGGCTTCGATGGTAGGACGCGGTGATGGGCGCGGGGTCATTTTCCCTCAGCTCCAGGAACAGCTCTTGAGCTTTGTGAGGAGTATTCGGGGTCGGGCCGAGGTATGGGTCACCCCCTTCAATCAAGGAGCCGCACCGACCAGCCGTTTTCGCTTACCTGAAGGTCGTTTGAGCCTGGAGAGCTATATCAGCAGCCTCGAGGCCTCCGGAACCAACACCTGGCTGTATCGCAGCCTGCAAAAAGTCTTCAGCGAAATTCCCGCCGATCCAACCGTAGGGAACGTTGTTTATATCCTGACCGATGGCGTCGACAACGACCCGCAGCCACCCAGCTTGCGCCAGGTTGTGCAAGCATACCAGTCCAAGCGCGGCCCTCACGACTTTCTTTACTATGTGGGCCTGGGTCAGGCCGTGCCGGAGGATATTCAGGGGGTCTTCGCCAGCGTTCCTCTGGCCTGTGCCATCGGCACCGCGGTGGGGGTTGTTCCGGTTTTCGCTCATGCCCAGGTATCACCTGCCGAAGTGAATCTGGGCAACTTCAAGCTCGAGCCCGGCTCTCGGGATGTGCGGTTTGAGGTGCAGTTTCTGGGGCCAAGTGCCCCCCTGGAGTTTCTCTACCAGGACACAAACCTGAAGCAGGCTGGAGGTCAGCTGGAAATTGAACCATCGGTTCTACTTCTGGATTCGATGGTACGTTTTCGTTTGACCCAAACTGTGTTGTTGCCCGATGGGAACTATGGGGGGTATCTGTTGCTGTCAGGACCCCCTGGCACTGTGGTCACACCAGCCTCCATTCCAGTTCGACTACAGTCCAGTCCGGGTGCACTGTACCGTTTGGTTTTGCTGGAAAGCCGCAGTGGGGTGATGAACCGAGATGGCAGGAGCGTTTTCAAGTATCGTCTGGAAGGCAACGAATGGGCCAGCCAGCCCATCACCCTGGCCATCGATAACCTTCCTCAAGGCCTGCAGGCTCGCTTCAACGGACAAACCGGCCCTGTTCGCATAAAGCCCGGTCAAGAAGTGGAAATTGAGTTGATCGACCAGGGTGCAAGCAGCAAAGGTAGCCTGAACCCGGTGAACTGGAAGGTGGACGCCCCAGCGGGCGCAAGGCTCGAGTTGCCCAGTCCACCCATTGTTCAGAGTGGCGAGGCAAAAGGGTTCTGGCTACTGGCCGCTTTTCTTGCCCTTACCCTGTGGGGTGGGTGGCTTTGGCGCCGGCACAGACCCCGACGCAGCAAGGGTACGCCAATCTCCACCACAGAGTTTTCATTGCCCTATGCGTCGTTTCTGACCCCTTTGACCGACGGACCAAGCCAGCTCGAGCTCAAAGAGGGCCAGATAGCTGACCTGGGATTGCTATGGGGTAATCCACTGTTGCGGGGACTGCTATTGATGGGGTGCGATTCGGGAGCCCAGGTTGAGGAACTTCCTGATGGCGTCAGATTGCTAGCCGATGAGCCCCTTGGAGTGGGCGCTATCCTGCCATTTGGCGAGCCTGTGCGGGTTTATAGTGAGGAAGGCCTGATTGGAAGTTTTCTGGTAGTAAATCCCAGGCGAGCCACACTGGTTCGATGGGGTAAGGCTACCTTCGTGCCGCACAACAGTCGCCCCGTTAACTTTGATTTAGGGGGTCTGGAAGTATTTGACCTGGGCAAGAAACTCCACCTGCCCGCCCTGCATGGGATGAGCCTGATGCTTTCCAGAGGTGGGCTGCGACTCCTTCAAATTCCCGCTGGGATACTAGCCCGCATAGATCAAGACGCTCTGCAAGCAGGTAACAAAATCCCCTTTGAGCGGACTGTTCGGCTCGAGGATGTCAGGGCCGCGCCCCTCGGGGAAATCACCTTTTCTGCCCTCGAAGAAGTTCCTGAACCGGCAGTATGCCTTCGCTACATGGGCGCACATCCCGAGCAGCGCAGACGAACATTACTACTGCTCACAGCCACCGACCTGGGCCTGGCCACAGGCGAGGCCCACCTCGAGCGCCTGCAAATCCTGCCCTTATCGGAAGGAATACAAATCGCACATATTCCGGGTCATCTGCGCCTGGCAACCATTGCCCAAAACCTGAGCCCCGGCGATAGGGTTCTTGTAGGGGATTCCATCTTCCTGCTCGAGGTTAGCAAAGCCTGTCTGGGTGTTATTGATGTGGTCGAAGCCTGAATTCTAGCTTTAGGCCCAACGGTTTTTGGCAATTTTCCCCCTGGCAGGGTTCATCCATGTTGGCGAGGCGCCTGAATCCCAGCACAAACCCCACCCTTCGATTGGCGATACCAGATTTTCTCCTAGAAAAAAATCTGTACCAGCTCTTTGGATAGCCGCAATACCAAGCATCAGGCGAAGTCTGTTCAGCCTCGACTTCTGTTTTACCTGAACCCCTTTAGACCGCTGGAATCTGAGATTGGCTGCCGTTGGCAGGCCGCTGGGCCCGCTTGAAGATAAGGGCCTCCCCCACCCGCCCCTCGAGCATCCCCACGGCCGGTGAAGCAGCAATCTGAGCACAAAAAGGCACATCGGCTTCCAGGCCTACCTGCCGCAAAGCCTGAGCAGCGCCGGAAAGGTGTAACGGCTCGAGCGGATCGGGATAAGCCCGACGGGTTGTGAGGGCCGTAAGGGCTCCATCTTCAAGTTCGTAGGCACCCATAATCTGCAAAAACTCGGCCAGCACGCCCGCGGTATACACGTCATCGAGGCCAATGCGGCCTTCCTTCCCGGCACACAAAATGGCCACCTCTTCTGTGGCGAGCTGGTGGGCCAGGCGGGCAGCGGCATGTGCGTTGTACAGCGAAGCAAGCAAGACATGCTTGGCACTGCGGGCGGCCAGGTGTGCCGTGCGGGTGCCGTTGGTCGTACTCATCACCACGATTTTGCCTCCTACCGGTGCTTCTTTGGCTTCTCGAGGTGAGTTGCCATAATCGAAACCCGCAGGCTTCAGGCCTCCTTCCTCTCCAGCCAGAACCACATCGGAATCCCGAAAGGCTAATGCCGTATCCAAACCGGCTGTCAGGTATAAAGCGCTGGCACCCGCTTCCAGAAAGGCGGCTGCGGTGGTGGTCGCCCTTATAACGTCCACCACCAGAACTACATCCGGGTAGCTCAGGTTGTCCTGGGGAACCAAATCTGCCCGCAAGCGCATAACTCTCCCTTACTACTGCATCCAGCCCACAAAAACCCTGACCCCCCCCAGGCCAAAAATTCCCACCAGCTCTATCCGGCAGGCAAACACAATTGAAACACTGGCGGGCACAATCTGAGGCATAGATGAGGACGTAGGGAATCATAAAGGATAAACCCGCATTAATGTAAAGAGCCTTTTTTGAATGGTTTCAAACATAGCTGTTCTTGCAAAGTTTGCGACCGTCTCCAGCCAAAGTCCCCCGCAGCCGGCTTTTGCCACTGGATGTAAAAGCCGGTAGGCACTGGGGGGTTTGTTCGCGGCCCAGGGTCGATGCATTGACGTGTGATACTGTATGCTCAGACTACCTGACCCAATCAGCTTGCATGACTGAAGACACGCTACGTGTACGACCAACGGACGAACTTTAGGTACAACCCCTTGTTTTCTGTTTTGCCAGGCCTTTAGCCGGATTCTGAAAGCTCGGCAAACCGCCAAAGATTATTTGGCCTATGGTTAGCGCAACCCAAACAGCACTTCTTCCAGGCCTGCAGGGTCGAGGATTTCCACAAAGCCTGAACCCACCTTGACCAGCTCTTCCTCGCGAAGGGCGTGCAGCACGCGGGTCACGGTCTCGCGGCTGGTTCCAGAAAGCTGGGCTAGTTCCTGGTGGGTCAGCTTCATCTTGACCCCATCACCATAGCGTTGTTTGCGCAGCTTGGTTAGCGCATAGGCCACCCGACCTCGAGCCTCTTCAAAGGAGAGCACCTCGAGCTCGAGGTCCGCCTCGCGCAAACGCCGCGCCAGGATGGTCGCCAGGTTATGCAGGATTTCCGGCCATTTGCGCACCAGGCTCCAGTAGGCATCCTGATACAAGACCAGGAGTACCGAGTCTACCGTAGTCTCGGCAGAGGCGCTGCGGGGCTGGTCGTCCAGCAGGCTCATCTCGCCAAACACTTCCCCTGGCCCCAGGTAAGCAAACATACGCTCGCGACCGTCCAGGTAAGTTCGGTAAATACGCACTTGCCCGCTCTGGACAATATATAAAGCAGCCCCCATGTCGCCCGCCTCGAAAATTTGTTTACCCGCTGGGTAATTACGGGTTACAAAGGCCTCTCGGGCAACCTCGAGCGCCTGAGGCGGAACCCCCTGAAAGAGCGGGGTTTTTGCAAGCACCTGCGTGTCAGCCAACATCAAGTACACTCTACAAGGGTGCGTAACGGTTTGCCAATAGCAGATAACTCTCCGGTGCTGGATGTATCTAATCTAGGCTTCCGGTACAGCGAGGTCGAGCTGTTCCGGAACCTTAGCTTTACCCTACAGGAGTCCGAAATTCGGGTCATTTTGGGGCCATCGGGTAGCGGTAAAACCACTTTGCTGCACCTTCTGGCAGGCCTGCTGGCCCTTCAATCGGGAGATGTGCGCTGGCAGGGTCAAAGCATACGTAGCCTGAGCGAGGAATTGCTGGCCCAGAGACGGCTCTTGTTCACCGGCCTGATTTTCCAGCACCACTATTTGCTAGCCGAACTGACCGCGCTAGAAAACATTCTGGTTCCAGGGTATCTGACAGGTAGGGTAGATACAGGCTGGGCGCTCGAGCTGCTGGAGCGTGTGGGGTTGCTGAACCGGGCCTCCTTACTTCCCAAAGCGCTATCGGGAGGAGAGCGACAGCGCATAGCGGTAGCCAGAGCCCTTTACAACCGCCCCAAGCTCTTGTTGGCCGACGAACCGACCGGCAGTCTGGATCGGCGCAACGCCGAAAAAGTGTGGGAGCTCATGCTGGGCCTGGCCAAGGAACTTAGAACGGCGGTCATCGTAGCTACCCACGACGAACACTTGGTACATGGCCTGACGGAATTGCGCCTTGGCTGAAAGCAGCCTGCTTGCAATTACGGTCTCGATTGACCTGGTGGGGATGGATGGCGTACCGAATCGGGAACAATGGCCTGGCTGCAAGGGTACTAAAACAAGCGCCAACTGGCTCAGTTGGGGTTATTCACCCTCGAGGGTTGGTCAAATCCCAGTGCCTGGTACATCTGGTCAATGCTGCGAGAGATGTCGGTGGTGGTTTTCTCGACCTGGTCAATATATTGTGGAATCAGGGGGTCGTTGTGGCTCACATCCTCGCAAAAAATCTGCCAGAACTTTCGCACGCTTGCCAGACCTTCGCTGAGCCTTGGTTCTCGGCTAATCCACGTCTTGAAAGCAGGGTGAGCCTCGACCCTGCATAGACGAAAACTCTCCACCTCGATTTGCACCAGCAAATTCTGAATTCGCATCTGAATAGACATGCCTTATATTAGCCGAAATTGCGTGATAGATGGCGTAAACTCGGCGTTATCGAGCGTGGCAAGCCAGCACTGGCATCTTTACTAGCCGAGTCTGGTTAGACTCCTTCGGACAGTCTTCGAGCCTCAAAAGTGAGGCTACTGACCAAAGAGGCCCTGTCATCTGATTTGACTCAAAATAACCAAAAGCCCTGTTTGAGACATTCATTGCACCAGCACTTCAATACCGATTAGTCATTACAGCCCTTGACAAATCACCCGACCCTTGTCCGTATACTTAGCTTTATGCCGGATTCAACCCTGATTGTTGTGGAGTCACCTGCGAAGGCAAAGAGTATTCAGAAAATGCTGGGGGCCGGGTATGAGGTGCGGGCCAGCAAGGGCCACGTGGCCGACCTACCCGAACGTGACCTAGGTGTAGATATCGAAGCCGACTTCGCGCCTCAGTACGAGGTTAAGAAGGATAAACAGCCGGTGGTCGATGAACTTAAGAGGGCCGCCCGAGGTAAGCGGGTACTAATAGCCACCGACCCGGACCGTGAGGGTGAAGCCATCGGCTGGCATGTGGCCCGGCTACTGGGGCTTAACCCCCAAAATCCCCTACGGGTTGAGTTTCACGAGATTACGCCCAGGGTGGTGCGGTCGGCAGTACAGAAGCCTCGACCAATTGACCAGAGCCTGGTCGATGCCCAGCAGGCCCGGCGGGTTCTGGATCGGCTGGTAGGCTACAAGCTTTCTCCGGTACTCAGCATGGAGTTCAGGCGCAGGGCGCTATCGGCAGGACGAGTACAGTCGGTTGCGCTCAGGCTTCTGGTTGAGCGGGAGCAGGAAATTGAAGTATTTGTACCTCAGGAGTACTGGACCATTGAGGGGCACTTCGAGTCGGAAAGACAAAAGTTCAAGGCCATGCTGTACAGCGTAGGTCAGGAACGGGTTCAGACCAGTGAGAAGTTCCTTATCACCAGCGAGGAACAGGCCAGGGCCATCGCAAACCAGGCTCAAGCCACCAAGACTTATCAAATCAGAAGCATTGAGCGGCGTGAGCGCCGCCGCAATGCCCCCCCACCTTTCATTACCTCTACCTTACAGCAAGCTGCCAGTAGCCGCCTGGGCTGGACTGCCAGTCGCACCATGCGGATTGCCCAAAAACTTTACGAAGGGGTCGATCTGCCCGAGGGCACGGTAGGACTGATCACTTACATGCGCACAGACTCGACACGGGTCTCCCAGGAAGCGTTGACCGAGGTACGACAGTTTATCCCCAGCCACTTTGGAGTTGCCTACCTGCCCGAAAAACCTAACTTCTTTGCCGGCAAAAAGGCCGCCAATGCACAAGATGCCCACGAAGCCATTCGGCCCACCTCGGCCAACCGCACGCCCGACTCGATTAAGAAGCACCTTACGGATGAGGAGTTCAGGCTTTATCAGCTAGTCTGGCAACGATTTGTAGCCTCGCAGATGACCCCCGCTATCTTCGATCAGACTACTGTTAGCGTGGTGGGGGGTGAGCTGGTTTTCCGGGCGGTAGGCTCGGTGCTGAAGTTCGACGGTTATCTGCGGGTCTACGGGCGCGAGGAAGGGGACGACGCAGAGAACCTGCTCCCACCTTTGCGGGAAAACGCCACCGCCGAGTTGCTGGGCCTAATACCAGAGCAGCACTTTACCGAACCTCCTCCACGCTACACCGACGCCAGCCTGGTCAAGGTGCTTGAAGAAATGGGCATTGGACGGCCTTCGACTTATGCACCCACCATAGATACACTGGAGCGACGTGGCTACCTCGAGCGCTCAGGTAAGTCGCTCAAGCCCACACCGCTCGGGCGCGAGGTGACGGGTTATCTGGTGCAGAGTTTCCCCGATGTAGTGGCCTACGACTTCACGGCCCAGCTCGAGACCCGCCTCGACGACATCGAGGAGGGTAAAGCCGACTGGCCCAAGGTGGTACGCGAATTTTATGAGCCATTTCTAAGGGATTATGCCAGGGTGCCCCAAAAGCTCTGCCCCAAGTGTGGTCGTCCTTTGGAGCTGCGGGTCTCGAGGTTCGGCCAGTTTATGGGCTGCACCGGCTACCCCGAGTGCAAGTACACCGAACGCCTGGAGGTCAAGAAAGAACCCGAGCCCATTGGCGAAAGCTGTCCTTACTGCCAGCAGGGACAACTGGTGCGCCGCCACGGACGTTACGGGACTTTTATTAGCTGCAACCGCTATCCCGAATGCAAGTACACCCGCGATGAAGCGCCCTCGACCGGCATCCAATGCCCCAAGTGCCATGCCGGCGAAGTGGTCCAGAAAACCAGCAAGCGGGGTAAACCCTATTATCGTTGCAGTAATCAGACCTGCGACTTCCTGGTCTTCGACCCGCTGGTCGCTGACAGGTGCCACCTTTGCGGTTGGAACGAGATGGCCAAAGGCCGCTCAGGTAAGCGGGCCTGTTCCAATCCCACCTGTGAGCGCTATGGCGGCCCCGACCTGAAAGCCCTCAACGAGCGCCGCAGCAAGCCGGGAAGCAAAGGCAAAACTGCAAGCAGGAACAAGCGCAGCGCCAAATCTGCTGAACCCACAACCACCTGGGCCGACCTCGAGCCACTAATTGCCAAACTGGGTCTGCCGTCCGACCAGGCCGAGGTAGCCCGACGCACCCAGGGCCAGCAAAAAAACGTGGCTACGGTAGCCAGCCAGCTCAACCAGCCGGTTGAGCGGGTTCTCAAGCTCTTCCGCCAGGCCATGTTCAAACTGCGCATGGAGTACGGCAAGCGCAAAGCCCCTGGCAAGGGGAGTACGGTAAAGTCAAAATCTGCAACCGGGCGCAAGCCAGCATCCGGCGCCAGCGCTACCTGGGCCGACCTCGAGCCTTTCATCGGGCAGGCTGGGCTGACCGCCGAACAGGCCGATGTCGTCCGCAGGTGCAAGGGGCAGCAAAAAGCCGTAGCCGAGGTAGCCGGCGCCCTGGGTAAATCGGAAGAAGTAACCCTCAAGCTCTTCCGACAGGGTATGTTCAAGCTGCGCATGGAGTACGGCAAGGCCCGTAAGGAAACGGTTGGAGCATAAGGACTCCCCACTCGGTCATGAAGCTCCATCTGGTGCGGCTGGCCAAACGTCAGGGCGAAGCGCGTTTCCCTGGCCTCGAGGGGTTTCGTGCCTACCTGCTGACTCAGTCCGAGCAGGTAACTGAGGCCCGCATGTATATTTTGCTCGAGGGGGAAGTGGTCATCGATCTACCCGACCAGAGCTACCTGCACCTGCGCAAAGGAGAAGCCGCCTACCTCGAGCAGCCCCACCTGATTTCGCCCATTGACCCCAGCGTGGTTGCAGTATGGAAGCGACCATAGGCGCTGGATAAGCCGAGCACTCAGTTAAACCAAACACTGCTCCGCCAGGCTCGTCGCTCATACCATCCTTAGATAGTCAAGTCAGCTTTAGACCAGCATCCTCCAAACCAGCAAACCTTCATCCATAAACGGCATCAGGCCCATCGAGGTAGTCATACCAGATTCGGTTAGTTTGGCGTCGAAGGGTGGCTTAGCCTCGCCCACGCCGCACCCTGGCGTGGCGCAATGGCGACAGCCTGAATATCCCTTTATGGGAGGGCGATACCGCCCCTTGGAAGGGTACGGCTGCTTATCTTTCTTGAATCTGGTATTAGTCCTGAAAGGGGAAAGCTTCGGCTTCAAGGCTCCTGGCCCGCAGTCGATCCCAGGGAAGCTCGTCGAGAGGGTAGTATTTGTCGGCCTGTTGCGCCAGGCGATATGACGAAAGCACCTGGAAGGTGGTGTTCTCGGCTTGTTTGCCCATGTCCTGAATAACCTTGAGCACCTCGGCAAAATCACCGTCGCCCGAGACAAGTACGGCTACGTCGTAAGCATCGGCATAGGCCAGCTTAAGCATGTCAATGGCAATCTGAATGTCTACGCCCTTCTCCACAAAACCGTCGCCCCGGCGCTCGAGGCGGCCCAAGCGAACCATAACATAAGGGACCCGCTTCAAGTAGTTCAGAAAACTCTGGTGTGCCTTAGCCGCCGGATCTTCGTTGGGCAAGGGCGCATTGTAATAATAGGCCCGCAGTAGCGGACGGCCCGCAGCCAGCTCCGAAACAAAGCTCACAAAATCCAGGCGGTAGTCGGTTCCCAGAGTGGAGACCAGGCCCTTATAAAGGTTACTTCCATCGATAAATACGGCCACCCGATCCATAGTTGAAGTTATGATAGTGGCCGATGGGAGAGAATAAAGTATGGTCCGGCTATTTTCAGAGTAATCAGCCATCCTAATGGCCGCCAAACTCCTGCAAATGGCTCAGTACCTCGTCTATATCAGACTGGGTGTGTTCGGCTGAAACCTGAAAACGAATCGAGTCTTCGCCCCTGGGCACCACCGGATAAACAATTGCCGTGGCCAGAACCCCCCGCTCGCGCAGGAAGCGGACCAGGCGGTTGGTCAGGACTCCATCGCGCAGAACCAGCGGCACCACCGGGTGAGCCCCAGGAAAGGACTCGAACCCCAAAGAAAGCAAACCCCGGCGAAAGCGCTGGGTCATGACCTGGAGGTGTTGCAGCCGGGCCTGGCCCTCTGAGCCATCGATCAGATTCAGCGCAGCAATCGCCGCCGCAGCCTCACCGGGGGTGATGGGGTTGGAGTAGATGTACATTGGAGAGGTCTCTCGCAGGTAGGCGATTAGATCCCTCGAGCCCACCACATACCCACCATTGACCCCAAAGGCTTTGCCCAGCGTCCCAATCAGAATATCGGCTTGCGCCTGGGTGTGCTCCTCGGTTCCCCGGCCTGTTTTGCCAAAAGCACCCACCCCATGCGAGTCGTCCACAATCAGCAGGGCATTTTCGGCAAAATTGCCATCGTATTTTTGTAAAAGTGCCGAAATTTCCGCAAGAGGCGCATGGGAGCCGCGCATACTGAAAACTCCATCAGTCAGAACCAGGACTCGCCGGGCCCCCATTGCCGCAGCTTTTTGCAGGGCTTGTTCCAGGTCGGGAAGGCTCAAGTGCTGGTAAACAATCTTCTCCAGTGGCCTGGCCAGGCGTACAGCGTTGATGATGCAGCTGTGGTTCAGCTCGTCGCTGATGAGCACAGTCTGGTCGGTGGTCAGGGGCACCACTACGCTCAATACGGTGGCGTAGGCCGAAGAAAAAACCATGGCTGCTTCACGCTGGTGAAAGTCTGCTAGCCGCTGCTCCAGCTCCACGTGGGTCGCATAGGTGCCGCTGATGAAGCGCACGGCCCCAGGGCCCACCCCAAAGCGCTCTATGGCCGCTTCCTCGGCTTTTTTGAGGGCCGGGTGAGCCGAAAGCCCCAGGTAGCTGTTGGAGTTCATGCGGATATAAGCCTTGTTACCCACCCCTTCCAGAAGATAGCGCGGCCCTCGTGATCCTTCAGGCGGTAGGACGCCCACCACCACCGCTTCGTGCCCCTTGCGGCGGCCTTCTTGCTCGAGGGCTTCCACACTCTGGCGCAACACTGGGCCAAGTCGGGTCAAGGGCATCTCAAACCTCCTTCAGGGTCCGCTCTGTAAGTTTTTCCAGCATGTCCAGGGTCATACCGGCGAGGTCAAACCGTGGCTGCCAGCCCCATTCTTCGCGTGCTGCAGTGTCGTCGAGGCTATGCGGCCACGATTCGGCTATGGCCTGGCGAACCGGATCTATAGCGTAATGCATCTGAAAGGCCGGTCGGTGCTTCTGAATCTCTGCTGCCAGCTCGGCGGGGGTACAGCTAAAAGCGGTGATGTTGAAGGCGTTGCGGTGGCGAAGCTGCGCGGGGTCGGCTTGCATGAGCTCGAGGGTAGCCCGTATGGCGTCGGGCATGTACATCAGGGGAAGCCGGGTAGTTGGCCCCAGAAAGCAGGTGTACTGGTTGTAGCGCAGGGCATGATGAAAGATTTCCACCGCATAGTCGGTAGTGCCGCCGCCTGGCGGCGCGGAATACGAAATGAGACCCGGGTAGCGCAAACCGCGCACGTCCAGGCCAAATCGCTGGGCATAGTAATCGCACAGCAACTCGCCCGCTACTTTGGTCACGCCGTAGAGGGTATTGGGGCGCTGGATGGTGTCTTGAGGGGTGGGGTCGTGGGGTGTACTGGGGCCAAAGGCCGCAATCGAACTCGGAACAAACACCTGGGCTGCCGCTATGCGTGCCGCTTCCAACACGTTATAAAGCCCCTCCATGTTGACCCGCCAGGCCAGCTCTGGCTCGGCCTCGGCCCTGGCCGAGAGAATGGCCGCCAGGTGGTAGATGGCCTCGATGCGGTAGTGCTTCAGCACGGTGCGCAAAGTCTGACCATCGGTACAGTCGAGCCGCTCGAAAGGGCCCTGCAAGGACGGATGCTCTGATGGCTTGCTTCGCACATCGGTTGCCAGAACTTCATCGGTCCCATGGAGCCGTCGCAGAGCCGGAACCAGTTCCGACCCGACCTGGCCCAGTGCACCTGTCACCAGTATTCGTGCCATACCTCATCCTAAGCCCGAACCCTGGGGACTTCCCTCCCGCTGGAGCCATCGGAAGGCTTTTCACTCCTGGTAGGAATGAACCACGCCACCCTCCCCATGTGCGTGGCCGTGTGCCACCTCTTCAGGGTCAGCAGGCCGAACAGTATGGATGATTAGATTGTGCTCGAGGGTCTTCCCCGCCCATGGGTGGTTGGCGTCGAGCGTCGCGGTATCGCCTTCCACTGCCACCACCCGGTACAACAGGGGCTGCCCATCCGAGCCCTCCGCGGTAAAGGCACCGCCCAGCCGGGGCTCTTTCGGCAAATCGCGCCTCGAGACCACCACCCGCCTGGCCGGGTCGTAGGGGCCATACGCCTCCTCCGGCGGCAGCACCACGTGGTACTCCCCTGGTTCCCTATCCAGCAAAGCCTGCTCCAGACCAGCCGGAAGATGCGAGGCAAAGTGGGTCAGGATGGTCAGGGGATGGCTTCGCTCAACTATCTCGCCTTTGACCTTGAGCAGGTACTCAAACCGAATCACCCGATATGTTTTAATCTGCATCTTGCTTGCCTTTTTGAGAACAGAGTATCATTACTAAAGCAATGTAAATATAAATACCATCCCGTGTAGCAGCCGAGGCTCTAGTATTGTAAGGACATGACGCAGTTTCAAAAGCGCATACCGGTCAGTGTGATCGGTGGTTTTTTGGGAGCCGGCAAGACCACCCTGGTCAATCATCTGGTTGGCAGCGGGCTCCACAGGTTTGGAATTATCGTCAATGAGTTCGGTCAGACAGGCATCGACGGTTCACTCATTGAAAATGTAGACACCGACGGCATCGCCGAGCTATCGAATGGTTGCTTGTGCTGCGTCGGGCGCGAAGACCTGGTCTCGGCACTGTTTAAAATTGTCTCGCGCAAAGAAAAACCCGAGTACATCCTGATTGAGCTTTCCGGTCTGGCCGATCCAGTTCCGGTGGCCCAGACCGTAATGGATCCGTTTGCTCGCACCAGGTTCGAGCTAGACGGCATTATTGGAGTTGCAGATGCGCGCAACCTCGAGCAGACCCTGCGGGATGGGCCGGAGGGTGCCATCCAGCTGGCTTATGCCAGCGTGGTTGTCCTCAACAAGACCGATCTGGCCACACCAGAGCAGGTTGCAAAGGCCGAGGGTCTGGTTCGCAAGATCAATCCGCTCAGTCAGGTTTATAACACCACTCAGTCCAGGGTAGATCCTGATAAGTTGCTCCACCTGCGGGCTTTCGATCTGGACTGGAAGCCCCACAGCCATTCACACCTGCATATGCCCAATGTACAAACTTTTACCCTGACCGCCGAAAGGCTCCTGGAACGCCAAAAAGTGAATGAGTTCATCGACCAGTACCTGATCTCCCGGCCCGATGCGGTTTTGCGCGCGAAGGGGTTCCTGAGCGTGAGAGGCTTCGAGAAACAGGTACTTTTCCAATCGGTGCGGGAAATTTTTAGCCTCGAGCATTCCAAAGAGCCGGCCAATGCCCACTCGCGCCTGGTGGTGATTGGCCGGGGCCTGAACCAGTTCGAGTACGAGGAAGCCTTCCGGGCCTTGCAGGGCTAAGGCTTGCAACCGCTGTTCGATTGGGTCTAGGATGCATTGTTTTCTCTGTGACTTCGTTCCTGAATGACACACGGGTTGGGGGTATGCTCTAGGGTATGAGTGCCGTCTTCGAGGTGGAGACGCTGGGCCTGGTGCCCTACAAAGCGGCCTGGGAATATCAGAAAATAGTCCATGCCGAAGTGGTGGCCGGCGAACGCAAACCAACCCTGCTGCTGCTGGAGCACCCCCGTACCATCACGCTGGGCCGCGCTGCCAAACCCGAGAACCTGCTCTTGAGCGAAGCACAGTATCAGGCCCGGGGCATCGAACTCTTCCACATCGAGCGCGGAGGCGACGTGACCTACCACGGCCCCGGCCAGCTGGTCGGCTACCCCATCTTTCCAGTTGGGCGGCAGGTGCGGGGTTTTTTGCGGCAGCTCGAGGCCGCCATTATGCAGGTCGCCCGCACCTACGGCATTGAAACCTACGCCACGCCTGGCTATGCGGGGGTCTGGGTACGAAAGCCTCCACCCGTAGCGGGCTGGCCAGGAATGGAGTACGATCCCCTTCGGGACAGTGCAAGCACTGTGCACCGTGAGTACGATCCCCTTCGGGACAGTGCAAGCACTGTGCACCGTG
>FWPV01002700.1_pt1 | contig 35474 bp, 30 predicted proteins | sample 2228371 | NCBI WGS metagenome assembly FWPV01 (sample SAMEA103939776, study PRJEB20133) | metagenome | reverse complement strand
GTAGACCCGGTGCTGATCATCGTCCCACGGGCCGGCCCATTCATCGTAGGTGGTCACGGCGAGCCGATCGGCGGCGACGAGATAGCGATAATCCGGCGGCGTGGCCCGGTATACCCGATAGCCGACGACGCCAGGCGACGGACTAGCCTCCCAATCCAGCCACATGTGCGTCCCTTCGATACGCACTTGCTTCAGTTTCGGCGCAAGCGGCGCGCCGGCCGGCGGGATGTGTGAGGAAATCGTGAAGGTGTGGCTGATCGTATCCCCCATCCAGTAGGCCAGATTGAACCGGGTGATGTCCAGCCAGTGGAACTCCTCATGCTCCTGCCGGGTGAGGCTGATCAAAAATAGCCCCTGTCTGCCAATAATGTCCACAACGCCGAAGGGATTGTCGTGCATGACGTGACCGTTCTGCGTCACCGTGCCGCCGTTGGCGGAGCGATTCGGTAGCAGGAACACGCCATTACCGTCCGTTGTGCCGCTGATTTCCGGGGTGTTGTCTATGCCCAGGTGATGGGTCCAGTCCTCTGCGCCGGTACGCTGGTATAGTTTTACCTGGGTACCGGCGGCTGGTCTCCCCTGGTTGTCAAGGACGCGCAGATAATTTTGCAAGGGGATGTCGAACAGATAGGAGCCATAGTACCCATTGCGGTATCCGGCAAAGGTTGAAGCGCCTCCGGCCGAATGGCTGGAGTAGAGATGCCAATTGTTGTGGGGCGCAGTGTCGCCGCCGCCCATCAATCCCCCGTTCGACCAATCAAAGCCGAAATTGGTCGGCAGGCCATCCGCGCCCAAAACAAAGACGTTGGCAGCGTATACACCTATTTGGTACAGGTCAATAATCGAGACCTGGTGGCTTAACTCGTGGATCAATGCCCAGTCAATATCAGCGCCGGGATCGTACCAGGCACTGGCTCCGTGGCGATAGTCAGCGTCTACGAACCAGCCGCCGTCGTGCTGCCCATCTGAAGCAGGGGCGGTCGGGACTATGCCGATCGTGTTGATGCGTACCCGAAGGTTACTCCCCTCTGGGGTAACCGGATAAACGGCGTTGGCAAAATTGGCATTCATGGTTGCAATCTGCCTCTGTAGCCAGTCCTCCGCCGAGAAGGGATATTGTGGATCAACGGGCGTGTTATACGCCTCATACATCGCCGGCGTGACGTAGATGCTGAAGCTCATCGCGTTGGTGCGATCTTCAAGGCTGTTGTTGCTCTCGTAGGTTTCGGCAATGGCATTGGCGGGATCCACGGTAAAACGCACGCTGTGCTCGCCCAATGCCCGCTGCCCGTCGGGGGAGAGTGCGTGTCCCCAGGCCCAGGCATAAGTCGCCGTGATCTCTGCCGTCGGAGCCAGCGCGGGCAGCGTTCCGGTGGCGACCGCCGTTCCGTCAATATGCCAGACATAGTCGAAGGCCGGGCTGATGGCCGTCCCCTTGTTGATGATGTATGCCGTGAACGTGACGATCTCGCCCGGCTCAGGCCAGCGACGGTCGTGCTCCGTGCCGGGGCAAAGGTAGGGGCGTCCGGGCTGGTCGGGGGCGTCGTGCATATACTGCACGCAGTACGCTTTATACAGCGGCGCACGGTTGATGAAGGTGACGTCGAGATCAATGCCGGCGGGCGGCGAGACACTCGCCTTTTCCTCTTTTGCCGGCCAAGGGGACGGTGGCGCAGTCTTGCAAGCCTCGGTTGTCGCTATAAGAAGCGTCAACACCGTGGCGATGATGGTAACAATCACGTGATAAACCGGACGACATTGACCTGACCTGTTCATCATATACCTCCCTCAAAATACTCTTGTAGATTTTCGCATTGCCGCCTGTCCATTTAATCCAATAGAGTTGTTCCCCAATAGCGCCAACCTGGATTAGGACGCAGGTTTTCGCAGATTCACGCAGATCATTTTCTGTAAATCTGCGAAAATCAGCGTGAATCGGCGTCCGATACCTTGTTCGGCTGATTCAGGAACAAGTCTAATCGTACACGGATTTCACGGATAAAAATGTGCAATTCGTAGCACGCAAGCCTCGACAGCATACCCGCTACGTAACTGTCCAGGGGGTATCCATTTCACACAGAGGACGCGGAGCGCGCAGAGATTGCGGAGGCAAAATGCTGCCGAATTGTTCCAGAATCTGCCAATCCATCCATCTCAGCGGTCTCTGCGACCCCGGTGGTGCAAGATTTATGACCTATTCCGAAAATTAGTCAGCAGACAACATGAGTTAGGAATAAGAATTTAATAACTTGCACATCAAATGGGCGAAAACCCAGGGATTTGGCGTTAAAATGGGTAAGTTATTTAATCCACGTTCCTTACCCTCTCCATTAAAGATGAAAATAGCTCTTCTGAACCATTTTCATCTTTGGTGGAGAACGAAGTTCATGTCGTCTGCCTACAATTGCAAAGCACTGCATAAGTCCTGTACATAAAAGAAGGGATGCCCAATCGCATCCCTTCTTTTGTTCACCAATCCAACACCGAGCCGTCATCGGGATCATAGCGCTCCGGGTTGCGCCAGTCGTGGTCCATTTTGTCCTCAAGGGCATCCATATCCAGTTCGATGCCCAAACCCGGCCCGGTGGGTAACTCGACAAAGCCATTCTTCGCCACAAACGGCTGTTTGAGATACCCCTCCCCCAGCGTCGTATGTTCTTGCGCGACAAAGTTGGGGATGGAGGCATCCAATTGAATGCAGGCCGCCAACGAAATCGGCCCCAGCGGATTGTGGGGCGCAATGCCGGCGTAATACGCTTCGGCCATCCCGGCGATAAGGCGAACTTCATTGATGCCGCCCGCATGGCACAAATCCGGCTGCAACACGGAGGCCGCGCCCTTCTCCAGTACCTCGCGGAAGCCCCATTTGGTGAAAACGCGCTCGCCGGTGGCAATGGGCAAATGGGTGCCACGCGCAATATCGGCCAGCACGTCGAGGTTCTGCGCCTGGCACGGCTCTTCGATGAACATCGGCTGGTACGGTTCGAGGACTTTAATCAACAGCTTGGCCGTCTGTGGGCTGATTGCGCCGTGGAAATCAATAGCGATGTCGGCGGTGGGACCGCCGGCCTCGCGTAAGGCGGCAAAATGGGCCTCGGCCTCCTTGACGAAAGCCGGATTTTCAATGATACGTGCCGGGCGTCCGCCATATACGCCTGTCTTGAAGGCGGTAAAGCCCTGCGCCATCCACATCTTAATCGCTTCGGGATCGCCGACGTGTTTGTACAGACGAATGCGGTCACGGGTAGGCCCGCCGAAAAGCTTATAGACCGGCACGCCGAGGGCCTTGCCGGTGATATCCCACAGCGCCTGTTCCACCCCACTCAACGCGCTGGTGAGGAGCGGGCCGCCGCGATAGAAGGCGTGCCGGTACATCGCCTGCCAGTGATGGACGACGCGCGTGGGGTCCTGGCCGAGCAGGTAGGGCGCAAGTTCGTCCACGGCCTGCGCACATGTCCGTGCGCGACCTTCAAGGATCGGCTCACCTAGCCCCACCAGCCCCTCGTCGGTGTAAATCTGCAAGAACAGCCAGCGTGGCTTGACCAAAAACGTCTCTAATTTCGTGATTTTCATTGGATTCTCCTTGAATAGTTGCAAGTTACCGGTTGCAAGTTGTGCGTTCTGTTACAAATACAGGGTAGGAGCCATTGTATGGTGCGCGATAAAAAAGTCAATGTACACGGTCATTTGCCACAGGGTTTATCATTCTCGTCACCGTCCCCCGCTGCTGCTGCGAGCGGATCGCCAGATCCGCGTTTTATGCCCCCTAGCCGTTGAAAACGGGGAACTCATGTTCCCCTCGGAGCAAGCATGAGAAGACCCTATCATTTGCCAAATTGTGCTTTTCGGAGTACATTTCACTCATCCAATGCCAAGAGGTGAATGCCATGTCGGGAGGCCCGTTACTGATATTACTTGTGGTGTTTATCGTCGTGATGACCGGCAGTATGTATGTATTGAGCGTGATCGCCACGAATATGGTCACACGCGCACTGCGTGAGCGACTGTGGACGCTTCAGCAAATCACCGAAGGCAAGGTGCCGGCTAATTGGTTGAAGCCTTTTCGTAAACGGGTCGCCATGCTGCGCCGGCGCGTTGCCGGGGATGCACAGTTCGCACGACTTGGCGAATATATCGGGAAGCGCTGTTTGAGTCGTCTTGACGAGATGACGCGCTTCACGGCCAATGTCAATTATGCCGACAGTGTGGCAACGCAGAAGGATCTCGTTGAGCTCCTCAAGACCTACCAACAGGCCTGGGGGGCTAAGGACTGGCGCGATTGGATCGCCGCCGTAGAGGCGCTGGATACACCCTCCGCAACACCATCCAACGACGACGTTTGAATCTCCGGAAGACTCTCGACCTGTAACCTTCAACCATAAAAGAGGAGTTCCCAATGATTAAAGGATTAGCGCATGTGTGTTTTGTCGTGTCGGATCTGCAAAAATCGCTGGAGTTTTACCGCGACGGGCTAGGGTTAAAGGAAGCCTTCGACTTCCGCGCTGACGACGGGCGGCGGTTCGGCGTCTATCTGCATGTCGGCGGGCGCAACTTCATCGAGCTGTTCGAGGGTCAGCTCAATACACCGGCAGAGAAGCAATCATTCAGGCACATCTGCCTGGAAGTGGATGACATTGAGGCCACCGTGGCCGACTTGCAAGCGCGCGGCATCGAGGTCAGCCCGATCACGTTGGGGAAAGACCACAGTTACCAGGCCTGGATCACCGATCCCGACGGCAACCGCATCGAGCTACACCAGTACACGCCCGAAAGCTGGCAGGCGCCGAGCCTGGCATAATCTTTTTGTCAACGGACAACGTGAACTACGCTCTCCACCAAAGCTGAAAATGAACGTTGTTCCTCCCTATGCGTCAACCAGAATCAGAACGCAGATTTTCGCAGATTCACGCAGATCATTCTTGGCGCATGCAAAAAAAATCTGCTCAATCTGCTTAATCTGCTGACAGAAACAAACACTTTTTCATCAAAAGAGCTATTTTCGGAATAGATACGTGACCGGATGACTCACAACGACTAAACTACTTTGAGAGGAGGAAACGATGTTAGCGCAAACACCCCCGATGGGCTGGAATAGTTGGAACACCTTTGGCAGCCATATCCACGAGGACCTCATCCGCGAAACCGCCGACGCCTTCATCCGCGAGGGTCTCAAGGATGCCGGCTACGAGTACATCGTGATTGACGATATTTGGGAGGCCGAGGCGCGCGTGGATGGGCGCTTGACCTGGAACACGGAGAAGTTCCCCAACGGCATCCCTGCCCTGGCGGAATATGTCCACAGCAAAGGACTGAAGTTCGGCATCTATTCGTGCGCAGGAAGCCATACCTGTGCCGGACTGCCCGCGAGTTACGGGTACGAAGAGATAGACGCTCAGACGTTCGCCGCATGGGGCGTGGACTTCCTCAAATACGACTTTTGCTTTGCGCCGGCGGGCGTGGACGGCCCTAAACTCTATCAACGTATGGGCCAGGCCTTACGGGCCTCGGGACGCGAGATCCTCTTCAGCATCTGCGAATGGGGTAGCCATAAACCGTGGGAATGGGGCGCAAAGGTCGGTGGGCACATGTGGCGCACCACGGGCGATATCAACGACTCATGGGAGTCCATCGTGGATATCGGCTTCAACCGACAGGCCGGGTTAGAAGCCTATGCCGGGCCGGGTCACTGGAACGATCCCGATATGCTGGTGGTAGGGATGTACGGCAAGGGCAACGTTGCGCACGGTGGCTGCACCGATGCCGAGTACCGTAGTCACTTCAGCCTGTGGTGTCTGCTCGCCGCGCCGTTGATGCTCGGTTGCGATGTACGGGCAATGAGCCAGACCACCCGCGACATCGTGCTTAACCGCGAGGTCATTGCCGTGAACCAGGACCCTCTCGGTCACCAGGGCTACCGTGTGGGGAAGACGGATTGGGCCTGGGAGATCGTTGAGACGTGGGCCAAACCGCTGCACGATGGCAGCATCGCCGTGGGGCTGTTCAATCTGGGTGAACGTAACCAACGACGGGCCACCGTTGCCTGGGAAGCCGTGGGGTTGCACGACCGTCGTCCGTGCCGGGTGCGCGATCTGTGGAAAGGCGAAGAGCTGGGCGTCTTCACCGGCGATTTCTCCACGTTGATTGACAGCCACGACGTCGCGTTGGTGCAGTTGACGCCGGTGTCTTAAGGTGTCAACGGCTCGAACGGATTTTTTACACCTAATCCGCTGCTTGTTATCTGAGGCAAGAGCGTTGTATGACAAAGGAGAGCGATACGCATAGGAAGAAGTTGCTGCGGATCATCGGCGTCATCGCCGCTGTGCCGTCTGTGTTTATAGCGGCGCTTGGACTGATGTACACCTTGTCCAACAAGACCAACGGGGCACTCATCTCTTCCGGCAAGCGACGCGAGTATCTGCTGTATGTGCCGCCGAGTTATGATCCGGCCAAGCCGACACCCCTCGTCATCACCTTCCACGGGTTCGCGCAATGGCCGGCGAACCAGCGCGACGTGAGCGGCTGGAATACCCTGGCCGATGAGGCAGGCTTCATCGTCGTCTATCCGTCGGGCACGGGGTTTCCCAAGCGCTGGGGCGCCCACGGAAGCACCGACTCGTTGAATCCGCAAATGGAAGACGTCACGTTTATCTCCGACCTCATCGCCAAGCTGGAAAGCGAGTACAACATTGATCCCACCCGCATCTACGCCAACGGGCTGTCGAACGGCGGGGGGATGTCGTACCGGCTGGCGTGCCAACTCGCGGAGCGCATCGCCGCCATCGGGACGGTGGCCGGCGCGCATCTCTATCCGCTGGACAAGTGCCGTCCCTCGTATACCGTGCCCATGATTGTCTTCCATGGGACCGACGACCAGATCGTCCCCTACTACGGCGGCCCATCGGGGATGTTCGACGTCCCCTTCCCTGTGATCCCGGATTGGGTAGCGCAGTATGCCGCGCAAAACGGTTGTAGCGAGACGCCGGTCGAACTTCCCGCGCAGGGCGACGTGACCGGCATCAAGTACACGCAATGCAATGAAAACACCGAGATTCCGTTCTACACCATCCACGGCGGCGGCCACACGTGGCCCGGCAGCCGCTTCCTGCCGAAAGCGATTGTGGGATACGCCACCCAGGACATCGACGCCACGCGGACGATGTGGGCCTTCTTCCAGCAGTATACGCGCACGCCAGATTGAAAGCCTTACCACGAATCTTCACGAATCCACACTAATTTTGCCCCTTTTCGTGAAGATTCGTGTAAATTCGTGGTTGATTTCCTCAAGGAGCACCAATACGATGAAAACTGAGTTACCCTTCCGCCAAATCCATCTGGACTTTCACACTCACGAGGCAATCCCCGGCATCGGGGCAGCGTTCGATCCCGACATCTTCGCCGAGACGCTGGCGCAGGCGCACGTCAATTCGATCAACCTCTTCGCGCGCTGCCATCACGGGTGGGTCTACTACTACAGCGAGAAGTACGCCGACCGCCAGCATCCGCACCTCACGCGCGACCTGCTGCGCGAGCAAATCGCCGCCTGCCACGCGCGCGGCATCAAAACGCCCGTCTACATCACCGTGCAGTGGGATCACTACACGGCGCTGCGGCATCCCGAATGGCGCGTGATGCGGGCCGACGGCAGCCTGGAAGGCACCCCGCCCTACGAAGCCGGCTTCTATCGCCGCCTGTGCCTCAACACGCCCTACGTGGACTGGCTCAAGGGCTTCGTTCAGGACGTGATCGAGACACTGCCCGTGGACGGCTTATGGCTCGACATCGTGGATGCGCAGGATTGCTCGTGCGCCTACTGCCAGGCCGGTATGCGCGCGCAAGGGTTGGAACCGTCGAACGAAGCGCATCGTGTGGAATATGGCAAGCGCGTCCTGCACACCTTCCAGAATGAGATGACGGCTTTCATCCACGCACTCAATCCCGACCTGCTCATTTTCTACAACGCCGGGCACGTCGGGCCGCGCCACCGCACGATGCTGGATGCCTTCACTCACCTGGAACTGGAATCGCTGCCGAGCGGCGGGTGGGGCTACCTGCACTTCCCGATCGCCGCGCGCTATGGGCGCACGCTTGGGCTGGACTACCTGGGCATGACGGGCAAATTCCAGACCTCGTGGGGCGACTTCCACTCGTTCAAGAACCAAGCCGCGCTGGAATTCGAGTGCAACCACATGCTGGCGCTCAACGCCAAGTGCTGCGTGGGCGATCAACTGCACCCCACGGGTCGCATCTGCCCGGAGACCTACAAGCGAATCGGCGCAGTCTACGCGCAAGTGGAGCAGAAGGAAGCGTGGTGTGCAGGCGCGGAGCAAGTGCCGGAGATCGGCGTGCTGACGCCCGAAGCCTTCGAGACCGTGCTGCGCCGCGAGCAGAGCAACTTCAAGCCGATCCAGGGCGCGGTGCGGATGCTCCAGGAGGGCGTTGATGGCATCAAATACCAGTTCGACATCCTCGACGCGGAGAGTGACTTCAGCCGCTACAAGGTCTTGGTGCTGCCGGATTACATCCCCGTGGATGCGGCGTTGCAGCAGAAGCTCGACGCCTATCTCGCCCAGGGCGGCGCGATGGTGGCTTCGTTCGCTTCCGGGATGGACGCGCAGCAGTCGCAGTTCACGCTCGATATGGGCATCACACTGACCGGCGAAGGTCCCCGCGATGCGCACGGCAATCTCGTGCGCGGCAAGGAATACCCCGGCAACGCCTACATCGAGTACCTCATCCCGCGCGCGGGTTTCGACGCCGGCCTGGCGCAAACCGAATACGCGATGTATATGCGCGGCATGGAAATTGCAACACGTAACGACGCAGAAGTGCTCGCGGATACCGTCGCTTCCTACTTCGACCGCACCTACGATCATTTCTGCTCGCACCGGCAGACGCCGTCGGCGGGCCGAGTCACCCATCCTGCTGTAGTGCAACAGGGACGCGCCATCTACTTCAGCCAGCCGATTTTCAGCCTCTTCCAAACGAAAGCACCGCGCTGGTGCAAGCAGCTTTTCTTCAACGCGCTGGCGCGCTTGCTGCCCGAACCGCTCGTGCGCGTCCAAGCGCCGACCGCCAGCATCGTCACGCTGAACGCGCAGCCGCAACACAAGCGGTGGGTGCTTCACCTGCTCTACTACGTCCAGGAGCGCCGCTGCGATGAGTATGATGTGATCGAGGATGTCACGCCGCTGTACGATGTGGGGGTATCAATCCGGATGGCGCAGCCGATCAAGAATGTCAGCCTCGTCCCGCAAAATGCAGCGTTGTCCTTCGCTGTGAATGCCGGACGTGTGACCTTCACCGTACCCAGGCTCGAAGGGCACCAAATGGTAGCTTTGGCGTTGGCGTAACGGGCAAAACTCTTATAGATTAAAAATTCGGGATCGGCAAGGTCTTGTTTGCCCAAACTTCCCCTATCAAGTACAATAACGCAACGTTGGAACATTCAGACGTTCCAACGTTTCAATTTCCAAACGGAGGAAAGCAATGATCTATAGAGAATTAGGAAAAACCGGATACAAAGTCTCGCAATTGGGCTTCGGCGCGATGCGTCTGCCGATGACGGAAGTGAACGGCGTGCAGGTGGTGGACCGTGAGTTGGCCATTCCGATGATTCACCGCGCCTTCGAGGCCGGCGTGAACTATATCGACACGGCGGTCGGCTATTGCAACGAGGACAGCCAGCGCGTCGTCGGTGAGGCGCTGAAAGGGTGGCGGGAGCGCATCGTCGTCTCCACCAAAAACCACTACTACGGCGAAGATGAATCCGAGTGGTGGAAAAACCTGGAAAACAGCCTGCAACGCCTGGATGTGGAATACATTGACATCTACAACCACCACGGCATCAACTGGGAGCGCTACGTCACCGCCGTCGAGCCGCGGATCAGCAAGTGGATGCAGAAGGCGAAGGACCAGGGCCTCATCAAGCACATCTGCACCTCATTCCACGACACGAACGAGGCGCTGATGAAGTTGATCAATACCGGCTATGTGGAATCCATCACGCTGCAATACAACCTGCTCAACCGCACGCTCGAAGAGGGCATCGCCTACGCCAAAGAGAAAGGCGTCGGCGTGGTGGTGATGGGGCCGGTGGCCGGCGGTCGCCTGGGCGTGCGTTCCGAGGTGCTGGCGAACCTGATTCCCGGCATCCAGCGCGTGCCCGAACTGGCGCTGCGCTTCGTGCTCTCCAACCCAGGCGTGACGGTGGCACTTTCCGGCATGAGCACAATGCAGATGGTGGAAGAAAACGTCGCCACAGCGGCGGACGAAGTCAGCCTGACGGACGAAGACAAGGCCGTGATCCGTGCTCACGTCGAGCGGCTGGCGGAGATGGCGAAGCTCTACTGCACCGGCTGCAAATACTGTCAACCCTGCCCGATGGAAGTGAACATCCCGCACATCTTCGAACTGTACAACCTGGGCCAGGTCTACGGCCTGTGGGAATACGCCAAAGATAATTACGCCACCTTCCCCGGCAGCCCCTGGATCGGCGGCAAGCAAGCCGACGCCTGCATCGAGTGCGGTGAGTGCGAGACCAAGTGCCCGCAAAACATCCAGATTCGCGAGCAGCTCAAGCTCGCCCACGCGGCGTTGACGGTTTAGTCGAAACTGAAAGAGAAGTGAAACTACTGTTCCTTTGCTCCTCTTTATGATACAATAAGAGTACAATCGAGATCAAGGAACGTGTTGCCACCGGGACTAAAAGGTAAGAGGAGACTGGATATGGTAGAAATGACCTTACGGCTGCCACAGACCCTAGTGCAACTACCAGAGCGAGAACGCAGCAAACTCATTCGTGCGGGCTTGCAAGAAGCTACGCGCATCAGGATTCGGCAACTCCAGGCCGAAATTGCCGCGAGTCAGCAAGAACTCGCCCGTTTCGAGGCGCGTTATGGCATGTCGCTGTCCAGTTTTGAGACGCAGATACTCTCGCAGCAAGAATCACTTCAAGTACATGAAGATTATAACGACTGGTTCTACTGGCAGAGCGTGATTGAGGAAAAACAGCGCTTGCTCGCCGAACTGGAAGCCCTGGAACTTGTATGATTCCAGAGATACTGAAACAGCACCCGTTAATCACGGCCATTAACCATTTCACCCATCGGCTAGACGGTTCGGTTGAGCAATTCAAGGCTGAGGTTCAGCTTGTTGATGGCTCACGATTGTACATCAACGAAGTATACATTGATGGGAAGTGGCGCAAATACGCCTACTATCGGCTCACACCTGGTGAGGAAATTCTCCAGGGTTGGGATAACGCGCCGCATCATCCTGAGATCACATCCTACCCACATCACCTGCATCAGCAGGGACTTGTGCAGCCTTCATCGGTACGTTCGCTCGATGATGTATTGGCGCTGCTTGAGGTGCACTTACAAGATTAAAGTCTTGTTTTCGCTTTCACTTACGACACGCGCCAGGCATAATCCTGGCGCGTATCATTTCCCCGCATCCGTTTTATCCGTTGAGACCTACCGCGCCCAGGCGATATCCAACTCGTGCAGTTTGCCTTCGGTGGGGACGCCGGTTTGTGGATCCCAGCCCATCATCCCGTAGAACAGGGTGATGGCTTCGTCGAGCACTTCCGGCGTGACCGGTTTCTCATTCAACGTGCCGCTGACGTGATAGGTATTCATCCGCGCGGGCAACGTGTCGTCGGCGCGCGTCAGCCCTTCACGCAGGTTGAAGAGCCGTGCCATCGTCACACCGCGCTCGCCGACCTTGAGCAGCTCCCACTTGCTCACCTTCCAGCCGGTGATCGCGCGCACCATAGCGACGATTTCATCATCTGACCACGGCACAAAAGCGCACAGGCCCAGGCTGTTCCCCACCCACGTCCAGTTCGCAGTGTTGACGTAGGCCCGCACTTTAGCCGGATTCAATACCGTCGCCGGGATAGGTTCATAGACTCCCACCGAGTACGCCCGCTCGCCGACCGGATCTTGGGCGAAGCCTTCGTCCCAAATGTTGTGCATGTGATCGGCGCCGGTGGGCGAAACGGCATAGCCGAGTGCCTGACCATGCCGCGTGCGGCTCTCGTGCATGGGCAGAGGTTGCCCTTTCACGTGAATGGCATACGCTTCTGCCCCTCGACCTATCTTCTGCGCAGCAAAGATAATGCCCTCGGCCAGCAAGTCACCCAACCCTTCACGCTCGCCGATCCGCCGCACCATTTCGACCATGGCCTGAGCATTGCCGAAGCGCAACTCAAGACCGCCGGTGTCTTCTACACCCAACAGCTCGTTCTCAAAGCATTCCATCGCAAATGAAATCAGCATGCCGGTCGAAATCGTGTCCAGGCTGTAGGCGTTACACAGCTCGTTGGCTTTGGCGACGGCGCGCAGGTCATCTACCCCGCAGTTGGAGCCAAGCGCGCCCAGCGTCTCATACTCCGGCCCACCGTAGAGCGGACTGACCTCGTAGTGTTCATCATGGACCTCGACCACCCGCTTGCAACGGATGGGACAGGCATAACAGCCGCCACGATCCACCAAGATCGTATCGCGCATCGCCTCGCCGCCGATCTTCTCCGCTCCCGCGAACTGACCGTCCTGGAAGTTGCGCGTGGGCAACGCACCGACCTGACTCAAACCGGTGAGGCCACCGGAGGTACCAAGCTCGTGCATCAGCCAGGCCTTATCCTTCCAGGTTTCGGCCATAGATTTACTGAGGGCCTTGACCGCGGCATCATCGGCTACGGGCACTGCCGTCCGCCCTGACGCCGCCACACATTTGAGATTCTTCGATCCCATCACCGCCCCCATGCCGGTGCGGCCGGCGGCGTGTTTGAGGTCGTTGATAATGCAGGCAAAGCGCACCAGCTTCTCACCGCCCGGACCGATCATCGCCAGGCGGGCATTTTTCGCCCCCAATTCGGCGCGCACGGCTTCCTGGCATTCGGCCGTCATCATCCCCCACAGATGAGCCGCCGGGCGAATTTCGGCCTCGCCATCGTGCAGCCACAGATAGACGGGCGAGGCCGCCTTACCGCGCACCACCACCGCGTCGAAACCCGCGCGCCGCATCTCCGCGCCGAAGAAACCGCCCACATCGGATTCGCCGTAGCCACCGGTCAGGGGCGACTTACCGCCCACCGTGCTGCGTCCCCCACCGGCAATCGGCACACCGGTCACCGGTCCGGCAGCGAAGATCAACAGGTTGTCCGGGCCGAGTGGATCCACATTGGCCGGCATTTCTTTGAGCAGGTAATAGCCGATGAAACCGTTCGCGCCGAGATAGCGCCGGTAGAAGGACTCCGGCGGCTGTTCGACTTCCAGCGTACCGGTGGTCAGATCAACTTTGAGAATTTTTCCCGTATAACCATACATCTTCTGTTCCTCCTTGCTTCACAATAAAGCTGTTCAAGCCATCGTGGGGCGGTCATTCACCCCACACACCATCACCGCGGGCAAGTGCCGCCTTCCTCTTTACCGTTGACCGATCAGCCGTTTCCCGTGGCCCCGAAAACGTCGAGATAGTGGCCACAGCGTTCGATGAACGAGTCAACCGCAACCTTGCCGAAGGCGAAATAGTCCATGTCCTTGGCGCGGGCGGCTTCACTCAGGCGATGCGCCGTGGTGACGTAAAGATCGGTGGCCACGTTGATCTTGGTGATGCCGGCGGCAATGGCCGCGCGGAATTGTTCATCGGAGCAGCCGGACCCGCCGTGCAAGGCGAGCGGGATGTCAACCCGCGCGCGAATCTCGCGGAGCAGGTCCAGGTCAAGATGGGGCTCTCCGACATACAGACCGTGAGCGGTACCGATCGCAATGGCCAGAACGTCAACGCCGGTCTCGGCGACAAAACGCTCGACTTCATCGGGGTCCGTGAAGCCTTTGCGTTGGGCACCGAATTCTTGGTATTCGCTGCCGGAGCCCACATGCCCCAGCTCCGCCTCCACGGCAACCCCCACCGCATGCGCCGCGCGCACCACAAGGCGGGTGTTGGCAATGTTCTCTTCCAACGGCAAGCGAGAACCGTCATACATCACATCCGTAAATCCCAGTGAAATCGCCTGGATGCAGTGCTCGAAACTGCCGCCGTGATCCAACATCAACGACACCGGCACGGTCGCCGAGGCGGCGCGTGTGCGGATGTAGGCCGCCAGGGCCGGCGTGTTGGGATGCTCCAAGCCACCGGCGTAAATGGCGATCATGGCCGGGGCTTTCTTTTCCTCTAACACGGCAAACATGGCATCGGTACTGTACATATCCACCGTATCAAAAAGAGGTAAAGCATAGTGATATTGTTGAGCGCGTTTAAGGTGCGGAAGTATTGAAACCAATGACATCTCATCCATCTCCTTTGTGTAAATGAATTGAAGCCTTATTCTAGAACAATTCCCCGCTGTCGCAAGAACGTCAACACGCTGTCGAAGCCCGGAATCCCACCGCGGCCACCCAGTTGAGTACATTTGAGCGCCGCTACAGCCGTCGAGAAGAGGGCAATCTGCCGTAACGTCCAACCGTGCAACAGACCGACGATGTACGCGCCATGGAATACATCCCCCGCGCCGGTCGTATCAATCACGTCCACCGGAAAGGATGGGGTGTGAAACTGCTCTTCCGCGGTGATCGTGTAACTCCCGGCAACCCCCTCGGTCTGCACGAAGATGCGCGGCCCCAAAGCGAGAATGGCGGCGCCGGCCTCCCAGATATCCTCAAGGCCGGTCAAGCTCCGCGCAAAACCCGCCCCGCTGATCAAGACATCCACATAGGGGATCAAGCGGCGCAGATGGGCGCCGACCGGGCCGTCGGTCTTATGGCCGTCCAGCACCACCGTTTTGCCCGCGCTGCGCATCCACTGCGCGGCCTGGAGCGCCGCCGCATTATGAAAACCGTCCAAATGCAAGTAGTCGGCTGCGACGATATACTCACGGTCCAGCTCCTCCAACCCTATCTGGCCTTCTCCCCAGCGCCGGACACCGCAGAAAATCCGCTCACCGGTTTCGGCATGGATGTAGACAACCACGACCTGATCATCCGGGGCATCACGATAGACCATATGACTCAGATCAATGCCACATTCACGCATAGAACGCAATTTGAATTCGGCAGGGATGTCGTTACCGGCGGTACCGATGAATCCCACCCGGGCCCCCAACTTCGCCGCGGCTACCATCGCCGTGCCCACCGGGCCACCTCCGTCAAAGCCGAAAGCCTCGATCCGCGTGCCGCCTTCCCAGGTTGGCAAATCCTTACAGCGGATCAATACATCCAAAGTACACATGCCGAGGCCGACAATCTGAAGTTTGTTCGCCATCATATTCTTCCGGTAATCCTCAAATGAGCGACATGGGTTATGCTTCCACCGTACATGATATGGGAGGTCAAAGGCCCGAAGCCTGTTGATCCCGTCTCAAGTCTTCGTTATAGGACTCGAACTGCATGGGTAACTGCTCAACAGGTCATAAATCTTGCCCCGCCGGGGTCGCAGAGACCGCGGAGATGGCTGGATGGGCAGACTTGGGGGCAATTGGGCAGCATTTTGCCTCCGCCATCTCTGCGCGATCCGCGTCCTCTGTGTGAAATGGACACCCCAAGAACAGTTACCTTCATGGAATACAAGGGGTTCTTTCTTGTTTCTATCCGCGCCATCCGTGTTGATCCGTGCACTCTTGAAGTTGAAGCGTGCAAGTGGCCGCTTGAGCTAGCATATCTCGGTTGAGTAGTTACACTGTCAGAATCACCGCTCATCTGCAAGAATAAGAATTGCAAAATCGGCTCGATTATACGCCATTTCCAAACTTTGACCTATCAACACACTGCGTTATACTAGAAGAGTAAACACAGTAGGACAAGCGCCATCGCGTGGGCATGGCCTTGTATAAACATAAATCAGACTAAGCAAGGGAATCCGGTTAAAATGACGCAGGCTTATTTTTACCACTATAGGCAGGGAATGCAAAAGTTCGTTGCCGCGCTAGGCCGAGAGCATCCGCGCATCCATGAGGTGCAGGTGCTCTATCATCGGCTGACGAAGAACATGGCCGAAGTGCTGGAACATGGCAGCACGCCGGCCCTTGAAGATGGCTTAGCGCGGATCCTTGAAAGCTGCGAACGTCTGAGCCTCCTCCTGACCGGCACTTCTTTTTATGAATTCTGCGGTCTGCCTATGATAGAGCCTTCCCTCACCTCCACCCGTGACAACCAGAAGATATTGGAAGCATACTTCACCCGTATGAACGATTTGTTGGTCTATCAAGGATTGCGAGGGGCACATCCCGCCAGCGAAGTGCGCGCCATCGCCCGTGAACAAACCCTGGCCACCCTCTACCATCTTGGCGACGACGGTAAAAGCAAGGGGCAAGTGCTGCAATTTCTATACGAAGCCGGCCTCGTGACCCAAGAGGCAGCCGTAATTTTCCTCTCTGACGCCGATTTTCGAGGCGCAAACCTCAACGGCGCGTTCCTGGTCGAAGCGCATCTGGCCGGGACGCATCTGGAGCATGCCCATCTGGAACATACCCACCTGGAATGGGCCCATCTAGGAGAGGCGGACTTGACCGAAGCACGCATGAAGCGGGTATTTTTGATCTCCGCCCACTTGACCCGCGCGAACTTATCGCAGGCTGACCTGCAAGAAGCCCACATGGTCAACGCCAAATTGGCCGGCGCCAATCTGAGTGAGGCCAATCTCACCCGCGCGCACCTGGAATGGGCTTTTATGGTGACGGCCAACCTGATGGGGGCCAGTCTGGTAGGCGCCCAACTGGTCGGCAGTGAGCTGCGCGGGGCGAACCTGGCTTACACCAATTTGAGTGGGGCAAACCTCCAAGACACCAGCTTGACATGGAGCCGCCTGCGAGATGCGACTTACGATGAAACCACTCTATGGCCGGAAGGTTTCGATCCCATCTCCGCCGGCGCAGTGCTGAAACGCTGATCCCGATTTTTTCGGTCCGTTTCAACCGTTGAGATTTTCAGAGAGTCCGTAAGCTCTCCCGCGACGGAAGGGTATATTCCAATTCGGGGGCAAAAGCTAAATAAACGTCTGATTTAACCGCCGAGTTCGCTGAGAACGCGGAGAGATTTCTGGTAACTCTGCGGACGCTGCGCGCTCTGCGGTGCAATCAAGGAAAAGTCGCTCCCATTCTAAAATGCACCCGCGACGGAATCGCGAATTGACTTACTCGCCCCTTTGAGTATAATAGCATCGTTTTGAAGCTAACATTGAAAACCACGCGGACAATCGCGCGGTTTTCAATGTAAGGGACTTGATGATCCCCACAAAGGGATGATGTTAAAAAAGAGGAGTAGAAAGACATGCCAAAACGAACTTATCAGCCCAAGAAACGCAAACGGATGCGCACCCACGGTTTCCGTGCGCGGATGAGCACGAGCACAGGACGCGAGGTGCTCAAGCGCCGTCGTCTCAAGGGCCGCCACAGGATAGTGCCCGTGAAACTGGGCGGAGCGAAACGCATCAATTGGAAGGAATCTTCGCAACGCCCCAGTCACCGCGCTTGAGCTTGTGATGGATTGCGCTCTGCTCACGTAAGTTACACACTTGGAGCCTCAATATTGGCACAAAGAAATGCGCCTGCGCCGTCCGGAAGATTTCCGCCTCGTGTGGTCGGCAGGACGGTCGTGGGCGCATCCTTTGTTTATCCTGTGGACGCTTCCCAACGACCTCCCAAGGGTTCGGGTCGGCATCACTGCCAGTCGCAAAATCGGCAACGCCGTGAAGCGGAATCGCGCACGGCGGCTGTTGCGTGAAGCAGCGCGACATCTCTACACATCAATAGCTTCAGGATGGGATGTGGTGTTGGTGGCACGGCCTTCGCTTCTTGAAGTGAAGGAACCCCAAGTGGAAAGGGCTCTCCATCATGTCTTAGCGCTTGCCGGCCTATGGGTGTCCGCAGCGGATGGTTATGACCGATGAAAAAAGTGACGTTGTGGTTGTTACGCTTTTATCAACGTTCGATCTCACCCTACTTTCCACCATCTTGTCGCTTTGCGCCCACATGTTCGCAGTACACCTATGAGGCAATCGAGCGTTACGGGCTGATCAAAGGCGGCTGGCTAGGGCTTAAACGCTTGCTGCGCTGTCATCCTTTTCATCCGGGCGGCTACGATCCCGTTCCCTGAGGCCGAATAGGGCCGCTATTTTCTGTATAGTCAGGAGGAAGTATGAACTTATGGCGGACTTCTGTTGACCGCCTCTATCAACGAGGACAATCACTGCGCAAAGCTGTGCAGATGCTTGAAGTATTCGCGTTGGTGATCGTGCTGGTCGGTTGTAGCGGCGGCCTGCGCCATGAAAGTTGGCCCGGCTTGATCGTGGTCGAAGAGACAATCTATGCTGCGAACCTTGAGCGGGTTCAGGCCCTCAACGCCGAAACGGGCAAACTTCTCTGGAGTTATCCTGAGGCGGCGAACAAGAATGCCGGTCCTTTCTATGCGACACCGGCGCTGGCGGAAGATTACGGGCAACACGGCCTGCTGTTGATCGCCGGTTACAAGGACAAGACCGTCTACGCTTTAGCGTTGGGCGAATCGCGTGCCGAACGTCCTGATCCGGCATGGACATTCACCGGCGCGAAGGGACAATACGTTGCCGGGGGGGTGGTGGCGGATGGGAAATTCATCATCGGCAACGGAGACGGCAACGTCTATGCCCTCAACCTCGCCGATGGCCAACAGGTCTGGGCTTTTTCTACCCAAGACCGCGTGTGGGCCACACCGTTAGTCGTCGAAGATACGGTTTACATCGCCTCCCTCGACCATACGCTCTACGCCCTGGATGTCTCCACAGGGGGCGAGAAATGGAAAGTTCAGTTAGCCGGCGCGATTTCGGCCACGCCGGTTCTCGTTGATGGAGCATTGTGGGTCGGAGACTTCACCTCGAAACTTTACCAGATAGATTTGGCTACCCGCCAAGTCGTCTGGGCATTCGAGGCTAACGACTGGATATGGGCGACGCCCCTGGTGGATGGGACGACTTTGTACTTCAGCGATGTCAGCGGGCATGTGTATGCGTTGGATACGAAGACGCACCAAATGGTTTGGAATGCGCCCGCCGTGATTGACGATGTTGTGCACGGGCGTCCGGCCTTGAGTGCGGATGGAAAGTGGCTCTTTGTGCCGGGGTATGAGAAAGGTGTGATTCATAAGCTCGATACGAAGACCGGTGCCCAAATGAGCAATTGGTATACCGTTGCACGGACCCCCGGCCGTTTACCGGGCGATTTGGTGACAGATGGAACGCGACTATATGCTATGCCCATCCTGGTTGCGGAGCGTGTTCAAGCGTTCGATCCAGAGGCCGGCAAGATTCTATGGGTTTACCCATCCGCCGAAGGACAGAAATAATCGGTCACCGGCATAAGCCAGAGGGAGAAATGTGACGTGTGGGATATCATTATCGTTAGACCAATCATCAATTTGCTGTTGCTGATCTACAAATTCTTAGGACACGAGACCATCATCGCGGTAACGCTCCTCACCTTGTTGATGCGCCTCCTGGTTACCCCTTTGATGCTCAAACAGCAAAAGGCCTTGCTCAAACAGCAAGAGCTGCGTCCAAAGATCATGGAGCTTCAAAAGAAATACAAAGACGAACCGCAGAAACTCCTCGAAGAACAGCGTCGCCTGGGTATCAACCCGATGGGGGGATGTTTACCATCTCTGATTCAATTGCCGTTGATGATCGGCCTTTACCAGGCCATTATCCGCGTCTTGGCCAGCACGCCCCTGCAACTTTTGGCATTGCCTCGGGACATTTACCGTTGGATTCCCAGTTTCAGCTCATTGGTTCCTTTGAAGAGCCAATTCCTATGGTTGGATTTGGCTTTGCCCGATCCACTGTTTGTTCTGCCGGTGCTCGTCTTCGCCACCTCGTTACTTTACCAAAAATTGGTCACGCCTCCGGCAATGGATCCCCAAAGTGAGGCGATGAACAAACAAATGCTCTTGATGATGCCCATCATGATGGCCTTCTTCTCGATCGGTTATGCTTCCGGCTTGGCCATCTATTTCTTGTTGACCAACTTGATCGGTATATTACAGTATTACCTTTTCCGCGAGTATTATACATATCCCACATCCTCGCTAAGTAATGACAAACCTGTCGTTCAGAAGCGGCTAAAAGCCGGCACAAAATGACATGCTGATGACTTGTGAAGGAGATTGAGGGAGGCTGTTGTATGACATCCCAGGAATCGTTAGTCGTTGCTGCTCCAACCGTGGAGGAAGCGATCATTTTAGGATTGACCCGCTTGCTGGCAACGCGCGAAGAAGTCGAGATCGAAGTCATAGACGAAGGTAGCCGTGGCTTTTTCTTAGGTCTTGGCGCGCGCGAGGCCCGTGTGAGGCTGACCCGCCGTCATCCACCGAGTCCATCGGCGCCGACGGAGCCCGCGCCGCAAACTGCCGTGGTTGCGCCGCTGCCACACCCTGAAGCCAAGTCCCAGCCGGAGGCCGAGCCTGTTATCTTGGCCGAACCTGAGCCGGTGGCGACCAAACCCGAACCGCTTGTCGTTAAGCCTGAGCCGGTTGTAGCCAAACCCGAATCACTGCCCCCGGCGGTCATTCCACCGGTGGTAGAAACGTCTCCCGTACCCACACCATCCCCCGCCGTACCGCCGCCCACGCCTGAACAAGCAAAGGAAAAACGGCCGGCTCAATCGCAGAAAGAACATGCGACCACCGCCCTGCCGCGCGATCTGATCGAAAAAACGGCGACCGAGATTGCCGCGCACCTCTTTGCCGACCTCAACGTCCAATTTTCTATGGATTGGGAGCAGGAAGACCGCCCGACGCTGTGGATATCACTGCGGGGGAAAGATGCCGACGCCCTGGTTGGCCCGCGTGCCCAGACACTGGACTCGGTGCAATATTTATTCCGCACCTTGTTACACCGTCTGGCAGAAGGGGATTACAACGTCGTGCTGGATGCCGACGGCTATCGCAAACGCCGGCAGCGCAATCTCGAAGCATTGGCCCACAAGATGGCCGATCAAGCCGTCCGCTCCGGGCGTGTGGTACGGATGCGCCCGATGCCGGCTCACGAGCGGCGGGTCATCCACATGGTTTTGCGCAAGGATAAGCGGGTGCGCACGGAAAGTGTCGGTAAAGGGCACGAGCGGGCCATTACCATTATGCCGGAGAAAAAAGCAGGCTGATGGACCGAGTTCTCGCGCCTGTCGACTATTTAGTGATCGGGCACATCACCCACGATATCCTCCCTGACGGCGGGCGCGCTCTCGGCGGTACGGCTTCTTACGCCTCACTCACGGCGGCGGCATTAGGACGAACGGTTGGCATTGTCACCAGCAGCAGCGCGGACGCCGATTTATCATTACTTGAGCGCGTTGCCGCCGTGGTATGCTGTTCTGCGCCGGCGACGACGACCTTTCAAAATGTATACGTCAACGGACACCGTGAGCAATATGTATATGCGGTCGCGGCCCCTTTGACGTTACCGGCCATCCCCTCGGTGTGGCAACAGACCCCCATCGTCCATATCGGCCCCATTATGCAAGAATGTGATCGGACGTTAGTCGAACATTTCAAGGGGAAAGCGTTTATCGGCCTTACTCCACAAGGTTGGTTGCGCGACAGCGATGCACATGGACGGGTTTTTGCGGTTCCCTGGGCTACGGCCGCGCATCTGCTGCCGCTGGCTTCGGCGGTCGTTCTGAGCATCGAGGACATCGGCGGGGACTGGGATGTGGCGGCGCACTTTGCGCGGCAGACACCGCTCCTCGTCGTCACCTGTGGCTGGGACGGGGGAACTCTGTTTGTGGATGGCGTACCGACCCCATTTCCCGCCTTTCCGGTAACCCAGGTGGACCCCACAGGCGCCGGCGACATCTTTGCCACGGCGTTTTTCATTGCCCTGGCTTCGGGCGCATCACCGCTTTCCGCCACCCGCTATGCGGCATGCCTGGCAGCCTACTCCGTCACGCGGGTAGGGCTGGATTCGGTGCCACAACCGAATGAAATCACCCTCTGTGCGCCCTATGGCGCGGGAAGCTGCCCTCACTTGCCTTCAGGATCGTGAAACCGAGCCTGCGTCAAAACTTGCTCTTGCGGATCGGCAGACGAGAATCAAGCGACGTAGCATGATGCGAATCTATACGTTCACCAATCAAAAGGGAGGCGTCGGCAAGACGACGACGGTGGTCAACGTCGCGGCGGCGATGGCCGATTGGGGACGGCGGGTGTTGCTCGTTGATATAGATCCGCAAAGCAACGCCACCACCTGCCTGGGACTCAACGCGCGGACCTTACCCCTGTCGATTTATGATGTGTTGCTGGGTGAGCAGAGCGTCACCGGCGTCATCCAAAGCACGCGCTGGCCGAATCTTGACATCTTGCCGAGCGCACCGGCACTGGCCGGCGCCACCGTGGAATTAAACCGCGCCGCCGATCCCTGGGAACGGGTAGCCCCTCTCAAACGCGCTCTGGCCACCGTCGAAGGCTACGATTACCTCCTCATCGATTCCCCCCCTAGCCTGGGAGTGCTCACCGTCAACGCGCTCAATGCAGCCCAAGCGGTTATCGTACCGGTCCAGTGCGAATACCTGGCTCTGGAAGGGCTGGCGCAGTTGATGCGCACGGTCTCGCTGGTGCAACGGAGTCTGAATTCTGCCCTGACGCTGCGCGGTGTCGTTTTGACGATGTATGACGCTCGCACGACCCTCTCACGTCAAGTGGCGGAGGAGATTCGCCGACATTTTCCTGAGCGGGTCTTCAACGTCATGATTCCCCGCAGTGTGCGCTTGAGTGAGGCCCCCAGTTTTGGCGAACCGGGTATCTTTTATGCCCCCCGTTCTGCCGGTGCACTGGCGTATCGCGTTTTGACCCGTGAATTATTGCAGGGCGACGGTTACACCGTGGATTGGTCACCGCCGACCGTCGAAGTCGGAGATTAAGGCAGAACTTACGCGCTCCTGGTCATAGAAAAGCCATTAAACGCCGATTTTCGCGGATGTACGCCGCGATACTGTAAATCCCGTCACCACAGGGCAAGCGGAAGCAGGGATTATCCGCCGTATATAGCGTAACGCTGTTGGATCCGTTGAATGGCATAGCCGGCCGCTTGAGTGACGGCCACATTCTGATCTTCCAGCAGCGGCTCCAAGAGCGTAAGATGGCTTTCGCGTCCGACATGGGCCAGGGTGAGAGCCGCCAGTATTTTGTTGGCCGAATCCGCCTCCTTGACCGCTCTTTCCAGCATGTGCATAGCCGCTTGTCCAACTCCTACCCCCGTCCCCTGACTCGCCGCCCACACAATGAGCCATTCCATACGATCAACTTGCAAAGGCGCCGGCGCAACAATTTTGCCCTCCGTGCGTTCTTTAATGGCATTGAGCCCCAATTCAGCAGCGGAACGCACAATCCATTCTTTATCCTCCCGGACCATGGTGAGCAAAATTTCGCCGGCCCAGGGCTGGTCGAGTTGACTTAGCCCCTGGGCAGCAGTTCTACGGATCATGGGAGACTCATCCTTTGCGGCTTCCTTGAGAATTTGGGGGCCTTCTGTCGTCTTTGCCAAAGCCTCTGCGATGCTAGGCAAGAGCAGTTCATCGGCTTCGTACATCGTGGTCTGAAGCAAGCGCGCGGCAGCAGGAGTATTGAAATCGGCCAGGGCCTCGACCGCACTCTGCCGGATCTCGAGGTTGGCATCTCTTAAGGCCCTCTCCAGCAGTGGCATCTCCTGGGGTGAACCGGACCACCCTAAACCACGCAGGGCAGCACAACGGATATCAACCTTGGGCTGGCGCAGCATCTGAATGAAGAAGGGCCGCGCCCCCTCGCCGGCACATATCGCCATTGCATGGCCCATGCGCAAGCGCGTCGGCTTGTCTATATCGGGGTCAATGAAGGCCTGCGCGAGGAGTTTAAGCAAAGATTTGCGCCAGGGAATATTGTCAGGCGCCACACTACTCCAGCGCGCGAGGCGATAGAGGCTCTCAATGTTACCGTAAGTGGTCACCTCGTTGAACAAGATCTTCGTCAACGGTGATACATCCCCCAACCCGGCATAGAATTCGATCAATAACATCCAGGTTGGATCATTCAGGTGCGCTTTAATCATATCGGGGCCAACCGGGTCTTCCTCAAGGGCCCAGGCGGTCAGAAAATCATCCCAGATATAATGCGCGGGTATCCACAGTTTTCTTTCCTGACGCAGCAGATGCGTATCGAAGAGCATCCGCCGGATGGCACTTTCGAGTTTTTGGAAAGCGGCGTCCCCGGACGGCAATAAGGAGGCGATAAGGTCATAAACCTCCTGTTGGGAGCAGGCACGGCCTTCCAACCGATGCCGTTTGGCCAGGCGACTGAGCACTTCCAGGGTGATCGCCCGTGCTTGTTCGACAAGCTCCGCTTGTCCTTCACCCAAGTTCGGTATGGGGATCGCGCTATCCAGGAGACGGTCCACGACATCAATGGGACGCAGAGGCAACTGCTGTGTCTGCAAGTAGACGATGATGCGCATGGTTAGCTCCAGGGGCGAGGCACCCGCTGCGGCAGCCCAGCTCAACGTAGGAAGCATATCTTCGGCGGGCGGACTTTGTTCCTTCTTTAACAAACGCGCCCAGCCCTCATACAGGGCCATCAGGGCCTTTTCTCCGCCGGGGGGAACGATCTCCAGCGGGACGAATCCGTTTTCGACCAATACCCCATAACCGGTCTCTCCGGCAGCCACCAACCAACAACTGTCACGCAGATTTTGCGCCGTTTCGACCATCCACTGCGCAACTACGTAGCGTTCAGCAGGGGGAAGCACATCCCAGTTATCAACCAGGATAAGGGCCGGTTCATTACGCAAATGGGTGAGCAGCCACTTGGGCAGCACCTCCGGCATAAACAAACCGGCCAATTGGGCCAGGCGTTCCACAGGCGACGGCGTTTTGGTCTGGGCGAGGCTTTTCCAGTAGGCCAGGTCTATCCAAAGGGGGAATCGCTCATAGGGCCGTCTTCTCTCGGCCCGCCGAGCCGTCTGCCATACCATCATCGTCAAAGCCATGGTGCGTCCAGAGGCTTGGGGCCCGCTGATGACCAGGCGCGGGTATCCATCGGCGAGATGGGCAAATTGAATGTTGAGGGGTTCGGGGAACAGGATGTTATTCTGCAGGTCTTCCAAAGTCGGCAACGGCGGCAACGTCTTGAATGTCGGCGGTTGAAAGATCAGCGTTGGGTCTGCCGGCGTGAAGAGCAACAGCTCCTTGAGCGCTTCTTGCAGGGCGACGATATAGTGCTCTTCCTGGCTGGCCCGCATGCGATTGCGTAAGTTCACCAGGGGGGTCCAAAGGCGGATGGCAAACTGCTTGATTTGCTCACGCTGCCGATAAATGAGGCCGGCAAGGAGCAAAGCAACGACAGCACCGATCAACGCCGAGCGCAGATCGAATTTCCAGTTAGCGGGTTGCCGGAAAAGTTCAGCAAGCAGCACGTATTTTCCTAAGACTGGGGCGGTTCCAGAATGAGCCGATAACCCTGGCCACGCTCGCTAACCACGCGCTTGGGATCACGCGGATCGGCTTCCACTTTTTGACGCAGATACCAGATATAGAGCTTAAGGTAATCGCGCCGATTGGAATACTCGGCTCCCCATACCCGGCGCAGCAACGTGTCGTGGTTCACGGTTCGCCCGGCATCCTGAATGAGGGCCGAAAGCAACTGAAATTCAGTCGGCGTAAGGTTGACCAGGCGGTTATCAACTTTAACCTCGTGCGTGTCCAGATTGACCCACAGGTTACCGGTTTGAAAAATAGTCTGCTCACCGCGCGCGCGGCGTGCACGTGACAGAGCTGCCTTGACCCGCGTGACCAACTCTTTGTAACCGAAAGGTTTCACGATGTAATCATCGGCACCAAGGCCCAGGCCGTAGGCGATATTGTGCTCGTCACCCAGCGCGGTCAAGAACAGCACCGGCACATCGGTAATGTGCCGCAACGACTCATAAACATGCCAACCGTCCATATCCGGCATGAGAATATCCAGCAGCACCAGGTCAGGCGGGGATTGTTGCGCCAGAATTAAACCGGTTTCACCGTTGTTGGCCGTCTTGACCATGTAGCCAGCGCGCTCCAGGAGAAGTTGCACGAGTTGCGCCAGAGCCTCGTCATCTTCGATTAACAAGATTAAGTCATTCATCACGTGCTCCTTACGCTCTATATGGGTAAATGCCTGAACAAAACTGTTCGGCCCACTCAATTCTCTGACAGATTCTTGATTGCCGATGCGCTGAAAGCGTCACCCATTGCTCAATCCTTATGATATGTAACAATTGTAGTTTGTCAAACTTAAAACGTGTCTAGGGTTAGAAATTAACCAGGATCGCGTTCTAAGTATGAAATGGGTTATGCAAACCATGCCCTATCATGGTATTTTCTCTGGATTGAGAGCCTGCCTGAGAAGTTGTACACCTGTCTGGGCCACGATTTGGCGCTGAGGAGCGTTCTCGATCAATACCGCTACAGCATAGCGGGGCACTTTGGCCGAGTTGAGACCGATGAACCAGGTTTGGGTGCGGTTGGAACCGGCCAATGCAGTGCCGATGTGCCCTACACTTTCACCATAGTGAGGCCACAACTCCAACAGACGCGCGATCGTTTCGCCCGTGGCAACGCGCACACCGGCGGAGCTTTGGGGCACAACACAACCATTGAAAGACCGAGTAAGCAGTTGCAAAGGAACACGTACACCGCCGTTGCCGATGGTCGCCGCCACACTCGCCATGTGCAGCGGCGTGACCAACAGGTGGCCTTGTCCGACGGCCTCGTGCAGGGTGTCGGCCAGGGCAGGGTCCCAGACCGTGGCGACGGTGGGGATTTCCAGGCGCGGCACATCGGTCAACCCCCAGACCGTAAAACTTCTTGTCAAGCGCGTCATGCCAAGCTGCACGCCCAGGGCCGCAAAAGGCGCAGGACAGCCGGCCGCCAACGCCGCTTTCCAGGTAGCGGTGGCGGGAAGTTGCGCACACGTCAACATTTCGCCGTTGACCGACACGGGGGCGGTTATGGGCAATGTCGGCTCAGCCAAGAGATTCTCTTCCAAAGCGGTTTCGAGCAAAATCGTCTGTAGGATTGCGCCGGGTTGCGCTAAACCCTGGGTCGCTCGGTTGAGCAAGGGAGCATCCGGAGCCTCACGCAAGGCCTCCCATTCCTTTTCAACCTTGGCCGAATCATAGATGGGCGAAGCGGCCAGGGCCAGGATTTCGCCGGTGCGCGCATCCACCAAGACGGCAGCCCCCTGATAATCCTTCAGCAACCGTTGAGCCGTTTTTTGCAGCCGGGCATCAATCGTCAGGCGCACCTCGCGCCCGACCGGCGCCTGGTGCAGCAAACCGGCTTCAATCTCCTGCCAGGGCGTGCGACCTATCTCGCCGCGCAGGCGGGCGTCACAGGTAGCCTCTATGCCGGCATTGCCGTATTGTAAGGTGGTGTAGCCAACGATAGGCGCTGCTTCGGGAACGGGATAGGTGCGGGTGACGTAGCCGGCTTCGTCAACAACAATGTCGGCCAGAGGGATGCCGTTGCGGTCAACGATGCGCCCCCGCCGGATGCGGGATTCGGCCAGGATACGGCGCGGATTGGTGAGGTAACTACGCAGTTCGGGAGCACGGAGCACACTCCATACACCGGTGCTGAGAATGACGCTGAACAGGAGCAGCAGCAAAGCTCTTCCCAGACGGCCGGACGTCTGACGGAGGACAGGTATGTCGGACGAAGCAAGATCGAGAGTCAAGGGTTCAGGGTGAGGAGCGGAGAGATTCAGCAACAGCCCCGTCGCCATGAAGACGGTGAGCAGCGAGGATCCGCCATAGCTAAGGAAAGGCAAAGTGACGCCGGTGATGGGGATGAGTTTAGTGTTGCCGCCGACGATGACCCACGTTTGGATGGCCAAGAGGGCCACAATGCCGCCGGCCAGCAGGGAATCGAAGGGTGACTCGGCTTTCTGTGCCAGCACAATGCCCCGGTAAATCAGCAAGCCGATCAGCATGGTCAGGCCAATGGCGCCGGTCAAGCCGAATTCCTCGACCAGGGCGGCATAGACGAAATCGGTGTGGACGGCAGGGATCAAGGTGGGCAACCCTTGCCCCAGCCCTTCGCCGAACAATCCGCCGGCCGCCAGGGCAAACAGCGATTGCAGGATTTGAAAAGCCCGGTCGGCTTGTTCGGGTAGCCAGGGATTGAGCCAAATGCTCACCCGCAAGGCGACGCGGTCGGAAAGTATATAGCCAGCGACGACGACAGGGATAAACAGCACAAGGCTGATGGCCACATGCCATACTTTGCCCCATGCCAGGTAGAGCATGGCCACGAAAGTCAGATAGAACAGCAAAGCACTTCCCAGGTCTTGCTGCCATCCCAACAACAACAGGGCCAGGCTCACCATGATCACCATCGGGCCAAGCATAGCCAGCCATATAGCTTTGCCGCTGGCTTCTTGTAGCAGCATGGCGCGTCGGTCGGAAAGATAGGAGGCCAGGTAGATAACCAGGAGCAGTTTGAGCAGTTCTGAGGGCTGGTAGTAGACGCCAAACGCACCCAACCAGAGTTCCTGGCCATAACCGGAAGGATTAACGCCGAAGAAGAAAGTTGCCCCCAGGAGAAGGAGTCCCGCCACCAGCAACGTGTAGCGATAACGGCGGAGCAGACGGGGAAGCGTGGGGAACAACGCCACACCACACAAGGCACCACAACTAATGCCAAGCCAGAGAATCTGACGCGGCAGGAATGAGGGGGCCAGCCTGGCCAGCAGCAGCAGCCCCCAACCGGTCAACAAGCTGACAAGAGGCAGAATGTAGGGGTCGGCGCCGGGCAGCTTTTGATGCACCACGATGGTGGTGACGCCCCAGGCCAATCCCCAACCGACGACCAGTGCTATCAGATGGTAGGGCGTTAATGCAGGTGTGGGGGCCGCGAAGTACAGGGTTGCGGCCCCCACCATAACGAAACACACCGAAATCCCCATCAAGAGGCTCGACATACCGGTCGAGACGGGGGTTTTCTGATATTGAAGCTGCGGTCGAATCCTCATCTAGGCAAGGTAAGCTTCTCCCAACAAGCGTAATTTCTCACGGGTGGCGGGGGGCACGCGATCATGAGCGGTGATGACGGCAGTTTCCAGGGCCTGCGCGCAGTGACAGGGGGTATCCGCGTTGACGAGGCGCGGCACGAGCCAGCGAATCGCCTGTTGCGCCAGGCCGATGTTTTTGTTCAAGACCTGGATGACCATCTCCACGGTCACCGCTTCGGCCGTGGTATGCCAGACATCGTAATCCGTGATATGGGCCATCGTCGCATAGCACATGCCGGCTTCACGGGCCAGAAACACTTCCGGGCAGGTCGTCATACCGATAATGTCCATGCCCCATTGCCGGTACACCAGGCTCTCACCTTTGGTACTGAAGCGCGGCCCTTCAATGGTAATGAAAGTTCCCCCGCGATGCACCTCGCCGCCGACCGCCTGAATTGCGTCGGCCAATGCCGAAGATAATGCCGGGCAGAACGGTTCGGCAACGGAGATATGCGCGACCAGGCCCGCACCGAAGAAAGAGCGCGGACGATTCTTTGTGAAGTCGAACACCTGGTCGGGAACAACGACCATACCCGGATGCAAATGTTCACGCAGTGAACCACAAGCAGAAACACCGATGATTTTTTCCACGCCGAGTTTTTTGAGCGCGTAAATGTTTGCCTGATAGGGCACCTCGCTAGGGGTGTGTACATGGCCGCGTCCGTGGCGCGGCAGGAAAACAACCGGCACGCCGGCGATATCGCCGGCGATGAGCACGTCGCTTGGGTCACCGAAGGGCGTGGTGAGACGAATTTCATGGATGTGTTCCAAACCATCCATTTGGTACAGTCCTGAACCGCCGATAACAGCAATACGAATGGGTTCCGTTGTCATACGTTTTTCCTCTTTGTTCAGTTGAAAGTTGTGATCCTTGCCATTGGTTTCAAGTAACCGCTCAGGAGGTGTCCATTTCACCGCAGGACGCGGAGCGCGCAGAGATTGCGGCTGCCCAATTGCCCCCCAGTCTGTCAATCCATCCATCTCAACGGTCTCTGCGGGATGGGGGATTTATAGAGAACCGTCCCCTTCCTGCGGCCCGACGACAAAAGTGATGTTGGCATGACATAAACCGCAACCGACGTAAGGGTTTGGCACGCCACGCTGGCTGCGGCTACACGTCGCCTGGATATGGATTCGTTTGCCTTCCCAGAAACGCCATCCCCCTCTGCCGATGTGTAGGCGCAAGATCAACGTTGGACACTCATTCGCCCGGCGAATATCGGGAACACGGCATGTGGCACACAGGGCCGGCGTCCAATGCCGTGCGTCGGGTTGCCCCTCCAACAAATGGCAGACGGCCTTTTCCGCAATACGCCGATAATATCCCTCCGCATAATAAGGGCATTCGCGTCCGTCAGGCGTGCGCATGTCGGCAGAAAACCCTTTAGCCGCTCACATAACTTTGCAACAGGTTGCGGTTCACATAGACCAGGCGCGAGTGTACCGGCAGTTGCTCCGCGCCCCCTGCCAGATAATATATTTCTGCATCGGTCACCGGGAAAAAGATGCCTTTCCAGAAGTCCAGGAAGTTATGCAGTTTGGCATCGCTGAGGAAAGGCACGCTGCCCCGGATAATGGCAAGCGGCAGATGCAATATCAAGACGTTCGTTCGAGGAGTGACGCGAAATGCCCCCAAGGCTTCTTCTCCCGTAAAGATCAGGAATTGAACCCGTTCACGAACAACGATAATGGTCGGGGCATGACTTGCCGGCAAGCCCGAAAAAGGCCACGGGACGATGCGCGGGTTGTTCAGTTTCAGAAATTGTGTCCCATCTTGATTGATGAAGTTATGCGGATCGCCCAATGTCTCCAGGTTACCGCTGACCCAGAGCAAATCGTTGGCCACATACACTTCGTGTTCTTGCAAGGGCGTTCCCATTTGTCCTTTACCCAAAAGGCTCATGGTCGGTTCCTCCTTATAGGCTTTAGTCGTGCCGTTACGTACTCATGCGGGCAGCAGGCTTGAGTACCTTTGTACCCTAATGATACTTGCAACGCCATAAGTGCGCAAGTGTCCTACCCCAACATACGAGGCGCAGGATAGCCCCTTCCTCCTTCACGCCCATCCTCAAAAGAATGCCTCCCTGGCAGTACGATATAGGTGCTTGTTCGCTTTACGGACGCGCTCCGCCTTCCACCAAGGCATAAAGTTGTTCTTCGGTAAGCAAAGGCGTATGTAAGGCTTGCGCACGGTTGAATTTGGTGCCGCCGGGATCTGCCCCCACGACGAGATAACTGGTCTTTTGACTGACCGTACCGGCAACTTTTCCGCCGTGAGCCTCGATCCACGCCGCAACCTCGTCTCTAGGACGCGAGAGTGTGCCGGTGATGACGAAAGTGAGGCCGGCCAAGGGTTGTTTTTCGGCCACATCGGTTTTCTTTTCCACAGCTAACTTCAAGCCGGCGCGGCGCAGTTTTTCTACCAAGGCCCGGTTATGGGCATGGGCGAACCAGGTCTGGATGTTCTGAGCCGTGATGGGACCGATCCCCTCTATGGAGGCAAGGGTCTCGGTGCTTGCAGAAGCCAGCGCATCCAAAGAAGGAAAAGCCTCGATGAGCACCTGAGCCACCGTTGTTCCCACCCCGCGAATGCCAAGAGCTGCCAACACCCGCTCAAGGGGGCGGTCGGTGGCCTGCGCGATGGCAGTGAGTAGATTATCGGCCTTTTTGTCGGCAAACCCTTCCAGTGTGAGCAGGGTCTCTTTGGTAAGATAATAAAGGTCGGCCGGATCGGTGACCAGATGCTGTTCCACCAACTGCATGGCGGTCCGTTCTCCCAGGCCTTCGATATCGAGGACGTGGGTGAAGTAGGTGAGCCTCTGCACCAATTGAGCCGGGCAGGCGGCATTGATGCAGTAATAGGCGATTTCACCTTCCGGATGCACAATGGCATCCCCGCATGCCGGGCATACGGTCGGCGGTTCGATGGGCCGCTCGTCCCCGTCGCGCGCGTCAATAAGCGGGCCGGCCACATAGGGGATGACATCCCCGGCGCGTTTGATGAGGACACGATCCCCGATACGGATGTCGCGCTCGGCGATGAAGTCGAAGTTGTGCAAGGAGGCGCGCCCTACCGTGACCCCGGCAATGGGAACCGGCTCCAGCAATGCGGTAGGGGTGATCACGCCCGTCCGTCCGACAGAAAACTCCACATCCCGAAGTATCGTAGTCGCTTCTTGGGCCGGGAATTTGTAGGCCACTGCGCCACGCGGACGTCCTCCTACCGCGCCCAGCGCGGCCTGGGTGGCGAGGTCATCAATCTTGATGACCAGGCCGTCGGCTTCATAGGCCAGGGTGTTGCGGCGGTCATGCATCTGCTCGCAATAATCGGCCACGGCCGCCAGATCGGTGAAGAAGGCAATTTCCGCCGGTTGGGCAAACCCCAAGGCGCGCAGATAGGCTAACGTTTCCCATTGACCGCTGGGGACAGGGCCATCGGCAGCAACGATGCTGTAGGCGTAAAGGTGCAAAGGACGCCGTGCGGTGATGCCGGGGTCGAGTTGACGCAAGGAGCCGGCCGCGGCATTGCGGGGGTTGGCAAAGGGCATTTCGCCGCCTTCGCTCAATCGTTCGTTGAGGGTCTCGAAGTCCTTGAGCAAAATGAGCACTTCACCGCGCACCACAAGGTAAGGCGGCGGTTGAGGTCCGGCGGGCGTGACCGGAATATGCAAGGGCAGCGTTCTGATCGTGCGCAGATTGGCCGTAACGTCTTCACCGATTTGTCCATCGCCGCGCGTTGCGCCAAGCACGAACTGGCCCTGCCGATAGTGCAAAACCACCGTCAAGCCGTCGAACTTAGGTTCGACCGTGTAGCTCAGCGGTGGGACATCGGTGGGGAGTAGCTTGCTGATGCGCGTGTGCCAGGCAAAAATCTCTTCGCGGTTGGTGGCCTTGTCCAGGCTGAGGATAGGAGCCGGGTGTTCAACCTTGGCAAAACCTTCGGCCGGGGCACCGCCTACCCGCTGCGTCGGAGAATCCGGTGTGATCAGCTCCGGATGGGCGGCTTCAAGGGCTCGCAACTCATCCATCAGCGCGTCGAATTCGGCGTCACTGATGAGCGGGCTATCCAGGGTATAGTAACGATAATTGTGATAGTTGATCTCTTCACGAAGTTTCGCAGCGCGGATAAAGGCAGCTTGGTCCATGCATACTCCTCTAAAAATAGCCACTGAGGACACAGAGAAAAATCTCTGAGCGCTCTCTGTGGCTCAGATTTTCGTCATCGTTGGTGGGATTCCCACGTGGGGACTCCTCATAAAAATAAGTGGGGCGTCGTTTGAAAATGGTTGCCGGTTACCGGTTGTCGGTTGCCACGACGGTTAAGTAGGTGGCGGCGGCCCAGCCTTCACGTTGCGGATTGGCTTCGTCGCGCAGAAACCACCATGTCAGGTCATCGGCCGTCCGCGGGCCATCGGCGACGAGAAATTGCTCACCTTCTGCTGCAATGTACAGCCGCTCGGCTTGTTTGCTCGGCAGCGCGCGGATGTTCAAGCCCGCCGCCCCCGTCCCGCTAACCCGCACCCGCACCCCCACGCCGATCTCGGTCGGCGAGAGGGGGAGAGTAGGCTTAGGGGTAGGCGTGGGGAGTGGGGTAGGCGTTGGCGTCGGTGTGGGGGTCGCCGTCCAGACAATGGCCGTCGGATAGACACCTGCCGGATAAGCTACGGGTTTGGAAAACAACCACAAGCCACTCACGATCACCAGGAAGATGCCGCCGATCAATAAGAACAAACATCCCCATTGAAAGATATTGGCTTGTTGATACGTTATCCGGGCATGATGTGGTGCGTTATTATCCATCTTTGGACTTCTCTCCAGACACACAGCCCCCATTTACCAACGAGTCTGCCGAGAACGCCGAGGGTGGAATATGGCTCGGCGTTCTCTACATACTCTGCAGTGAATCCTTTTGGGGCCCGGTTTTGGCCGGCTCATGGACTTGGTGTCTGGGTGGCAAACGCTAATAGACGCCGTATTCCTTGGCGGCTTCGACCATCGCTTTGACATTTTCCGGCTTGGCCTCATCGAAGAAGGCCCCGTTGGCCAGAATGAGACCACCGCCTGGAGCAACCGTGTCAATGAGTTGCTTGACGTAGTCGCGTACCTGCTGGGGCGTACCGAGTCTCAACAAGGAGGAGGAAACGTTGCCGATGAGACAGGCGTTTTGCCCCAGGGTTTTCTTGACCGCTACCATATCGGTCTGATCAACCATCCAGGCGGTCTTGCCCTTCGGCACATCCTGAATCACTTCCAGCCGCGAGCTCCAATGGCCCTCCAACGCCGGGAAGGGGATACAGCCGTTTTCAATCAGCCCCACGATGACCTGGCGCAGGGTCGGCCAGTAGAATTTCTTGAATTGCTCATCGGAGAGGAAGCCGTCGGCGCCCTTATGCAAGGGGACGAAGATCAAAGGATTCCCCGTTTGTTGCGCCGAGCTTACGCCCATACTGATCATGATGGAGGTCAGGTGTTCCATAGCGGCAATCAGCTTATCGGGCTGTCGGCGTATGTCGAGCATGATGCCTTTGGTGCCCCGCAGGGTATCGCCGATGACGTCAAAGGGGGCCTTGGTAAAGCCACCGAGGATATTGGGGAATCCCAAACTCTTCAGCTCGGCATCGGTGCCGCCCATCACGGTCGCCCATTGCAGGGCTTCGGCGCCGGCAGCAAAGAGCGTCTGGAAGGTATTTTGCACGGGCGGCAGAGCAAAAGGTATAAAATTGAAGGCAACGCCGTACATTTCAAGAATGCTGGTGTAAGGCGCCAGCATTTTGAAGCCTTCCAGAGCGCCAAAAACCCGCGGCAAATAGAAATTTCTGAAGTAGAACGACGGATCGGTGATCAGGAGATCATATTCATCGGCCCTCATGTATTCGGCTTCATTGCATTGGTAGCAATGTTCCGGCGCAACGCCGTGGCCCGGCCAGGAATAGAGCTTATAGTCCAAAATGTCATAGAATTTGCCCGGGCCGGGTGCCGAAGCCCCGATGTGCATATCCGGTTGATATTCCAGGATAAACTGCTTAAACGCGGCACTACATTTGGCATAATCATACATCGCCTCGAGAACGGTCATCCCGGCACTCAGATAAGGGAACATGCTAGGCAGTATCGTGACCGGAACTCGATCCGCTTCCCGCAACTGAATGGCATCTTTAAGGCGGGTGATACGGGCTTTGTAATCGGCCTCCGCCTCCGGACTTTGAAATTTGAAATCATTCCCCGCCGGATCTTTTGGCGAAAGCAACGCTTGAAATGCCGCTTCCTGTTTTTCCTCGACTCTCAATACTTAAAGTACCGCGTCTGTTGCATCCAATATCTCTGTACTAATAGTATTTGCCACAAATCACAACCAGTGAGAGCTTTCTCATGTTTATCACCGCAACGGTTCCGATGCAGGAGTCTTTTTCAATAGGTATATCGATTACGATAAAT
>FWPV01003219.1_pt1 | contig 35492 bp, 34 predicted proteins | sample 2228371 | NCBI WGS metagenome assembly FWPV01 (sample SAMEA103939776, study PRJEB20133) | metagenome | reverse complement strand
GAGGGGAATGCAGTACTTTCGATTAAGTCAGATAAAACATTTCTTGGTGTCGGAGATACTGCACATTTGAAGGGGATTCAGTTGTCCGTTAATCAGGCACGGAATGTTATTATCCGTAACATTACTATCTCACATGTTGCCGACAGTGGTGCAACAAATGATGCTTTTGAAATTAACGGTGCTTCAAAGAATATTGTTATTGATCATTGTGAGTTTTATTCAGACCGTGATCATGATAAAGATTTCTATGATGGACTTCTTGATATAAAAAATCAGTCAAGTTTTATTACAGTGAGGAACAGTTCATTTCACGATCACTGGAAAGCTATTCTCATCAGTTCGGGTGATACGCAGATTGGTGATACAGTTATTCGTATAACGTTCTATCATAATTATTTTTATAATGTCGGTTCACGGTTACCTCTTCTGCGTTTCGGGAAGGCTCACATTTTTAATAATTATTTTAAAAACTGTAGCGATGCTATAAATTCACGTATGGGTGCATGCGTGCGTGTAGAGCGGAATTATTTTGAAAATGTGGGAAAAGCAGTTTTCTCTGAGTACTCTGCTGCTGTTGGATCGGCTCAATTGATAGATAATTATTTTGGTACAAGTTATTATATGACTGATCAGCAATGTGAATTCGATGTGCCGTATGAGTACTCTGCGTATTTGTATCAGACAAATGAACTTCCTGCTATAATTCCGTCAGGAGTACGTACTGCGATTATCGGTGATGAAAAGCACCTTTTATCACCTTCAACATACGCACTATCTCAGAACTATCCGAATCCTTTCAACCCGTCGACAACAATCCGGTATCAGTTGCCAGTATCAGGCAAAGTAACACTAAAGGTATATAATATACTTGGCAAGGAAGTTGCAACGTTGGTCGATGAGATTAAGGAAGCAGGAAATTACAGTGTATACTTCAACGCCTCCCATCTTGCAAGCGGTGTGTATTTTTATAAACTTTCGGCCGGCAATTATACGAATGTAAAGAAACTTGTGTTGATGAAGTAAATAAGGAAGTAACCGTTGTCTTATTTGGGAGAGGTCTTTTCATAATAACCAATGAGATGTAGGAACTTGCAAATAGTAAAACGCTGTTCTATATTGTAGTAGTTCTTTGAAATTCAGAAAATAGTATCCGTTAGGGGTGTCCCAGTTCCGATAGAAAAATATCGGGAGGGCTGAGATTATACCCTTTGAACCTGATCTGGATAATACCAGCGAAGGGAAACGGAAAGCGATGCGTAAGTCTTTAGAGCCGTTTTCTGCTTTCCCGCGGAAAACGGCTTTTGTTTTTTTAATGAACTTAAAGGAGGATAAAATATGATTACCACACAAAGTATATGGAGCGATGTAGTAACAATACGGAAGGATGCTCCTCTTGTTCACAATATAACAAACTATGTTGTTATGAATACAACTGCCAATGCATTGCTTGCAATAGGTGCGTCTCCTGTTATGGCACACGCATGTGAAGAAGTAGAGGAAATGGTTGGAATTGCCCGAGCGCTTGTTATAAATATCGGTACATTAAGTAAGCAGTGGATAGAAGCAATGCTAAAAGCAGGAACAGCAGCGCGACAGAAAGGAATCCCGATTGTGCTTGATCCGGTTGGTGCAGGTGCAACAAAGCTCAGAACAGATACTGCACATCGTTTACTTGTCGAAACAACACCAACGATAATACGCGGGAATGCTTCCGAAATACGTGCATTGTATTCTGCAGAAGCTGCAACAAAAGGAGTCGATAGTACACACTCAAGCGAAGAAGCTTTTGAAGCAGCCGTAGCTCTGTCGGAAAAATACCGATGCACCGTCTGCGTAAGTGGAGCAGTAGATGTTCTTGTAAATGATAATTCTGTTGTAAAAATTTTCAACGGACATCCGTTAATGCCAAAGGTAACAGGACTCGGATGTACTGCTACAGCGCTTATCGGAGCTTTTGCGGCTGTTAATCCGTCGACATTGCAGGCAGCGGCACATGCTATGGCAGTAATGGGAATTGCCGGTGAACTTGCAGCAAACAAAGCAAATGGTCCAGGTACATTACAATTGTATTTCCTCGATGCACTTTACAAACTGGAAGAATCAGATATTGTTCAACGAATGAAGATTGAATATGAAAAGAAACATTGACTGGAGTCTCTATCTTGTTACAGATGAAATGCTTTCAAAGCCACGTACAATAGATGAAGTTGTACGGTTAGCTGTACAAGGGGGAGTAACAGCAGTGCAGCTGCGCGAAAAAAATTCTTCAACACGGCAGTTTATTGAACGAGCCCAACAACTTCTGGAATTTTTAAAGCCATTTCGTATTCCTCTAATCATCAATGACCGTGTTGATGTTGCTCTTGCTGTTAATGCAGATGGTGTACACATTGGTCAAAGTGATATGCCATACGAACTAACACGGCGGCTACTCGGTTCGGAAAAAATAATTGGTTTATCGGTAGAAACTATTGAACAGGTACGAGAAGCAGAACATCTTGATGTCGATTACCTCGGTGTTAGTCCTGTTTTTGCTACACCAACAAAGACAGATGTATTGACACAATGGGGGTTAGAGGGGTTGAAAAAACTGAGAGCTATAACAAACAAAAAACTCGTTGCTATCGGAGGAATCAATAGAACAAATGCAGCAGAAGTTATTCGTGCGGGGGCAGATGGAATAGCAGTTGTTTCAGCTATTTGTTCAGCTGAAAAACCTGAAGAAGCTGCACGTGAATTAAAAACCATAATACAACAGGAAAGAAAGAAGTTATGAAATTAACAACACTTGGAGAATTTGGTTTTATCAGTCGGGCAGCGCAACTAATTAACCGACACATTCAGAAGAATGCAGCTGATGTTGTCGGTATCGGTGATGATTGCGCCGTTATTCCACAACAAAACAATCAATCGTTGCTGGTTACAACTGATATGCTGGTGGAAACAATACATTTTCTTCGCAGCAAAACACCTGCCCGGCAACTCGGGTACAAGTCTCTTGCTGTAAACCTCAGCGATATTGCAGCAATGGGTGGAAAACCACATAGTGCCTTTATCTCTCTTTCTCTTCCTTCAGATATCGATGTTGAATGGCTCGACGATTTTTACACCGGTATGGCCGAACTTGCATCTGCAACTAACACACTTATACTTGGAGGCGATACAACAAGATCTCCAGGTCCGATAGTTATTAATCTGACGGTAACGGGATTGGCACCGTTGTTGACAATAAAGTACCGCTCAACGGCCTGCATTGGCGATGTTCTATGTGTAACAGATTTTCTCGGTGACTCTGGAGGAGGTTTGAAACTATTATTAAATAATCTCGATGCAAATGAAGATGGTGTTTATTTGATTCAGCGACACAACACTCCGCGTGCTCAGTTGGAAGAAGGGCTGTGGCTTGCAACAAAACCAGAAGTACATGCAATGATGGATGTCTCGGATGGAATTGATTCGGACATAAGAAGAATTATGGAACAATCGCAATGCGGTGCTACTGTTATGCTCGATGCATTACCGGTTTCGGATGCTTTAAGAAGAGTATCTGTTCGCTACGGCTGGGACGCAGAAGAACTTGCAGCCACAGCAGGAGAGGATTATTGTTTGCTTGTTACTGTAGAGAAGAATGCATACGAACAACTATCGCAGGAATTTATGGAGCGATTTAAACGGCCACTCTGGCGAATCGGAGTGATCGAAGGTAAAGAGAACGGTTTGAAATATACAAAAGGCGCAACAATTGTTGAGTTAAAAAAACATGGTTTTAATCATTTTGTGTGAGATGATGCAATGGCATTACAAAGAATAAGTGAAAAATTTTTCCCACAATGCAAGAGGGTGTACAAAACAGGGACAATCTTCGCTGATATCAGAGTTCCGTTTCGTGAGGTAGAACGTACAGGTGCAAAAGGTACCGATAGACAAACACCTGTTTCGCTTTATGATACTCGGGGACCGTGGGGAGATCCGGATATCAAGTGTAGTATCACAGAGGGTATTCCTAAAATACGGCTACCATGGATTAAAAGACGTAGCAATGTAACAGAAATACAACGGTTACCGCACGGCAAGCGTGTACCATTTAATACTTCGACGTATCGTGCAAAAAACACAGAATCATTGACTCAGCTTGCGTATGCAAAACGAGGAATTATTACCGAAGAAATGGAGTATGTTGCAATACGTGAGAATATTTGCCGTGAGTTACTGTGTGAAGAATATGAGAAACATGGAAAAAAAATCCTTTACGGTACACTTCACTCTGGTTGGTCACGTTACAGCGCGCTACCAGAAATTGTAACGCCGGAATTTGTAAGAAACGAAATTGCATCTGGTCGTGCAATTATTCCTGATAATATCAATCATCCCGAATGTGAACCAATGATTATTGGAAAAAATTTTCTTACTAAAGTAAATGCAAATATTGGAAATTCCGTTCTTGTTTCTTCAATTGAAAACGAAGTTGAAAAATTGTTATGGGCTATTAACTGGGGAGCTGATACAGTAATGGACTTGTCGACGGGGAAGGATATTTATGAAACACGGGAATGGATACTGCGAAACTCGCCTGTTCCGGTTGGCACTGTACCAATTTACGAAGCCCTTGAAAAAGTTGAAGGAAAACCGGAAGAGCTTACATGGGAAATTTTCCGTGATACCGTTATTGAACAGGCAGAACAGGGAGTCGATTATTTTACAATACATGCTGGTGTACTTTTAAGGTACATACCACTCACGCAAAATCGTCTCTGTGGTATTGTATCGCGTGGCGGAAGTATTATGGCTAAATGGTGTCTGGCTCATCACAAAGAGAATTTTCTTTACACTCATTTTGAAGAACTGTGTGAAATTATGCGCGCGTATGATGTTACTTTTTCGCTAGGCGACGGACTACGGCCAGGCGCTCTTGCCGATGCGAATGACGAAGCGCAGATAGCCGAACTTCGTACATTGGGAGAACTTACTAAAAAAGCATGGGCAATGGATTGTCAGGTGATGATCGAAGGACCAGGTCATATACCGATGCATCTTATAGAAGAAAACATGTCTCTTGAACATACGCTATGTAGCGAAGCTCCGTTTTACACACTCGGACCGCTTGTTACAGATATTGCTCCCGGATATGATCACATAGCGAGTGCAATTGGCGCAGCGATGATCGGATGGCATGGGTGTGCACTTCTGTGCTATGTTACACCAAAAGAGCATCTCGGATTACCAACTAAAGAGGATGTTAAAGCAGGGCTTATTGCTTATAAAATAGCAGCACACGCTGCAGATGTGGCAAAAGGTCATCGAGGAGCACAGATGTGGGACTATGTACTTTCATTTGCACGCTTTCATTTCCATTGGGAAGATCAGTTCAATCTTTCTCTCGATCCGCTTACTGCACGCGCATATCATGACGAGACGTTACCATCAGAGGGAGCAAAGCATGCACATTTTTGCTCTATGTGTGGACCGAAATTCTGCTCAATGAAGATAACGGAAGAGATTCGTTCAATGGCATCAGAAAAAAATTTTAACGAAGAACAGTTTATAGAGGAAGCATTACGACAGAAAGCAGAAGAATTCAGAAAAAGTGGTTTATCGCTTTACATCAATGAGACTAAGGAATAAATTATGAACACAAAAAAAAGAAACACAACCATTCTTACCATCGCTGGCTCGGACACCGGCGGCGGTGCTGGTATTCAGGCAGATCTGAAAACATTTGCAGCCTTTGGTTGCTATGGGGTTAGTGTTATTACTGCACTGACAGCGCAGAATACTGTAACGGTGTCTGCTATCCACACACCACCGGCACGATTTATAGCACAGCAACTCGATGCTGTGTTCTCAGATTTTCATATTGATGCTGTTAAAACAGGTATGCTGAAAAACAGCAGCATAATTCGTACTGTTGCTGAAAAAGTCAATGAATACAACGTAACATTTCTTGTTGTCGATCCGGTGATGGTTGCAAAGAGCGGAGCTCCGTTGCTCGATACTACTGCAATTGCAGCGTTGATAAAGTATATTCTGCCACGTTCAACAATTGTAACACCAAATATTCCGGAAGCTGAATTTCTTACAGGAACGCGTATTCGTACAGAAGAAGATATGGTTGCAGCCGGTAGAGTAATATTGGATTATGGTACAACAGCAGTACTGATAAAAGGTGGTCATAGAAAAGAAAAAACGATGAAAGATTGCCTGTGTTATTATGGACATGGTAATGAATTAAAAACGAAATGGTTTGTGCATCAGAAAATTGCTACAAACAATACACATGGCACCGGCTGTACACTCTCTTCAGCAATTGCAGCATTGCTCGGTAAAAAGAAAACAGTTTCAGTAGCAGTTCAACGTGCAACTGATTTTGTTAACAATGCAATTAAAGCTGGTTCGAAATATAAAACAGGAAAAGGGCACGGACCATTGCACCACTTTTATCAATACTGGTGAGTAAGAGAGAATAGTTGTTGCGGTGCCGGTTATTTTTTTACACTCCATTCTGCAGCTTTAAGAGTGTTGTGCATTAACATTGCTACAGTCATTAGTCCAACACCACCCGGTACCGGCGTAATAGCTTTTGCTTTTTCAGCTACTGAAGAAAAATGCACATCACCAACAATCCGATATCCTTTTGGAGAAGAAGGATCGTCTACACGGTTGATGCCAACATCAATAACAACAGCGCCTTCTTTAATCATCGATCCATCTATGGCTTCTGGTTTTCCCATTGCGGCAATGACAATATCCGCCTGACGTGTGTAAGTGGCAATATCGTTAGCACCGGTATGGGCAATGGTTACAACTGCATTTGCACCAGCCTGTTTCTGAAGTAACATATTTGCAATCGGTTTTCCAACAATGTTGCTGCGACCAACAACGACAACATGTTTACCGGACGGATTGTTTCCGCTTCTAACCAGTATTTCCTGAATGCCGGCAGGTGTACAGGGTTTGAGGGTATCTTCTCCGATCATTAGTTTTCCAAGTGTTATTGGATGAAAACCATCAACATCTTTTCGGGGATCAATAGCAGCAATAATGTGCTGCTCATTAATATGTTTCGGAAGAGGAAGTTGCACGAGAATTCCATGTATAGCAGCATTGTTGTTGAATGAATGAATGAGAGCCAGGAGTTCTTCTTCTGTCAGTGTTGCAGGTCGTCGTTCGGTAACAGAGTAAAACCCCATTTCGATACTTACTTTTTCTTTTGTGCGCACATATGATTGTGATGCCGGATTATCTCCGACAAGTATAACAGCAATCCCTGGTACAATACCATGTTGCTCTTTTAATTGTTGCGCACGTTGTTTTACTTCCTGTTTAATTTGTTCTGCGTAGTATTTTCCATCAAGAATTTCTGCCATAGCACTCTCTTGCTTTGTGATATTAAAATGAAGGGAATATTACTTGTTCTACTTTCACAGCTTTGCCGGTTGCTGTTTCGACCTGAACATACAATGCGCAGAGCCGCACATCATGTTCGGCAAGTTCAAATTTATACGGAGTCTGGAATTGAAACCGTTTAATTGCAATTTCCTTTTTCATACCAATGACGGAATCATATGGACCAGTCATTCCTACATCTGTAATATACGCTGTGCCTTTCGGTAGAATACGGGCATCAGCCGTGGGAATGTGTGTATGTGTGCCGATGAACGCACTACATTTTCCGTCAAGATGCCACGCAAGCGCCATTTTTTCGGCAGTCGCTTCTGCATGGAAATCGATAAGAATAACTTTTGTTTCATTAGAAATTTTACTGATTGCCCAATCTACTGCTTTAAATGGATCGTCGATAGTTTGCATAAAAGTACGCCCCTGTAAACATACTACACCAGCTTTCCCTTTTTCCTTCAGATCGTAGATAATATATCCGTTTCCCGGATTTTCACGCGGATAATTTAATGGTCGGAGAATGTGACGTTCTTTTGTTAGTAAATTTTTTGCAGACCATCGATCCCAAAGGTGGTTTCCCGTTGTTATAACATGCACTCCAAGTTCAAACAATTGTTTTGCTTCTTTTTCCTCTATTCCTTTGCCGTCGGTAACATTTTCGCCGTTAACGACGCAAAAGTCGATATTATACTTCTGGTAATACTGTTTCAGTAAGTTTGATACAAGCGTAAGACCTGGTTTCCCGTTTATATCACCAATAAAAAAAATATTCAATGTTGGTTGCACGCGTTTAATCCTCTCTGAATACGTGGACAAAGTGTAATTAATATACAAGAAAATATCGGGCTTTGCCACAAACATGCAAATATTTACTGATATAAAGTAATATCGGACTGTTTTGCTACTATCGTAATCTGTTATAATTGGGAGAGCGATTAAAACGAAGAACTTAATTATCAACTCAGAGTATTGTTGAAAGCTGACTTGCGTTGCAACGTAAATATTCTAAAAAAAGTACTCTACGCAAACAAAAGAGATGGAAAAATCGATGAAATGCCATATATAGATGAAAGTTTACTAAAGGAACTTCAAAGCCAAATTGTGTAAGAAAAAATTGTCTTCTCAGGAAATAAATTTAAGGAGGAACAACAAAGCCAGAACCCACATTGTCAATGTAACCTCTTGTAACCGAAAAGTTAATGCTTTTAGTAATACATACGATAAAAGTCCAAAGGCAATACCCTCTGCAATGCTGTACGTCAGTGGCATCATAATCATTGTCAGAAAGACAGGTACTGTTTCTGTGAAATCATTGAGAGCAATTTTTGAAAGTGGGGAGATTATAAAAGCACCCACGATGACAAGGTCAGGTGCTGTTGCAACCTGCGGCACCATCAAAAAAAGAGGCGCAAAGAACAGAGCAATAAAAAATAGTATAGCAACAGTCAGAGCAGTAAGACCGGTTCTTCCACCTTCGGCAACTACGGATGCACTTTCAATATACGTTGTAACGGTGCTTGTACCTAATACAGCTCCTACAGATGTTCCGATTGCATCAGCAAGGAGAACTTGTTTTGCGCGAGGAAGATTTCCGTTAGCGTCGAGCATATTTGCTTTGGAAGCAACACCAATAAGTGAACCGACTGTATCGAACATATCGACAAATAAAAGTGTAAATGTTATAAACAACATGTCGAACGTAAAGAGATTTCCAAAATCGAATTGGAAAAAACAGGTGACAGTGAAGGAGGAATAGAGAAAAGGTTCCTTCAGGCAAATGAGTAATAGTTAAGGGAATTCCAAGAAGCGTTGAAAGTATGATACCGATGAGCAATGCACCTTTTATGTTCAAAGCAAGGAGTACGGATGAAAAAATCGGACCGAAGAAAAAAAAACAATGCGATAGATGATGTTAAATCACCGTGAGCGACAAGAGTTACATCATTTTTAACAATAATACCGGCATTCTGAAAACCAATGAATGCTATAAAGAAACCAATCCCGGCAGAAATAGCGTGTTTCAAGTACAAAATTTTTATAATTGCTAAGAGCCAATAATGAACTTATTGATTTATAATAACTTAGCAGAGTTTTGTCTCAGATAAATGAGAAAATATTTTTTCTCTATATTATTTTTATGCAAAAAATCTCAAATACTTGCGAAAAATACATCTCTTTTAGGCTATTTTAAGCAGTTGTAAAAAATACAAATAATAAGATCGTAACAGATAATAACATAAAAACGGTGTATTTAATAAAATTTTGAAGGGAGGTCGTAACAAAATTTAACAAAATTTAAGGGAACACCGTAACATTTTAAAGGACATCAGGATATTTATATATGGACAATCTGTCATTACTTAAGTTTGATTAAATTTTCTTCAATTCTTTTATGATATTCCATACGATTTCGAGCTTTTCTTCTATCTCTTTTTTGAATTTTTCAAACATTTCATCTTTTTGCTTAATTTCTGCTTCTAACTCTATAATACATTGCCTTAATTGTACTTCTGTTGTAGTTTCTCCATTTAATAGCCATAAAATATCACAGCCTAAATAAGCTAATTTTGCCAACATTTTACCACCTGGTATACTTTTACCGCTTAAATAAGCCGATTGTTATGAAGATGGAGGAAAATTTAGGTATTTAGTCAAATCTTTTATCTTCATTTTTTATTAGCAAAATGCTTCGGAAAAATCACATCGAAGAAACTATAGAACAATTCTGTATTGCTAATAAAGAGGTAAAGTTTGGAATGAATATCCTATAAACCGAACTAAAAGTAGTGTAATGAAAGAGTTGTATTAGTTGAAGGAAAGAAAAATAATTTAGAAATAACTCCGTGCTTCTCCGTGTCCTCTGTGGTGAGAAAAAATATTTCACCACAGAGAGCACAGAGAAACACAGAGGAGACTATGAAAGTTTTAAAACAACTCGCTCTACAGAAAATAGAAAAAATAGGGGGCAGAAATAAAACTACATGATATGCCCGAAATGCGGAAATGAATTTAGTGCGATTGTACGAACGGACGATAATGATGGTCTTCCGTTCGTACGCCGCGGGCGTTACTGCAACCATTGCGAACGTATCTACGAAACAATCGAAAAAGCCACAGGCGCTTATTGGCATAAAAAAGATAATTATTCTATCGAATCGGAAAAACAGGAGAAGTTATTTAAATAGCATATTTAATCGATGAGAAAGAAAATCCGAAATACTATTGAATCATCCGTCGATAATCTTATTAAAGCAACACTAAAAGAAATAGATAGGATGCTACGCAGTGGCGCTACAATGGAAGAAATATTAGCTAAGCTCCGGTTATTTAATTTACCACCTAATGAATCAGTTAAATTAGAAAAAGCTCTCAAACACACAATGGATGAAATTGCAAAGCAACGGCTATTATCGGATTTACAAGATAAAGAAAAAATAAAAGCGCTCAATTCTATATCGATACCGGCGTTGCAGAAAGCAGTAACCGGATCAATTATACCAACGGTTCGCAAAGCTATCGAAAACGGAATGGGACCAACTGCATTAATGCATGAACTTAAAAACTTAGATTACGAAAAACCAAAAACACTTGCTCAAACATCAATAGCGCAATTTATCAACGAGCTGACATTTGCACAGGCAGAAGAAGATGGTGTAAGGACTTTTCAGTATTTTGGTCCGTTAGCTCCATCAACGAGACCGTTTTGTCAGGCGCATGTTGAACAAATATTTACGTTAGATGAAATTGAACGTATGGATAACGGGCATGGTATTAGCGTGCGTAGTAGTTGTGGTGGCTATAATTGCCGTCATTACTGGATAGCCGTGTCCGATGCTTACTCTGCAAAAAAACAGGAAGTTCGTGTAGGTAAACAAGTTTTATTAATGGATGAAAAACAGAAAGAAAAATTTTTTATTCGCAATAAAAGATACTATATACAAGCAAACAAACTAAACTATGAAACATTGGAAGAATATCGCATTGCCGATGCGCTTGCCTATGCACACGATGAATTGAATCCGAAAATAACAAACGAACCATCGAAAGGAATATGGTTAAGCAGATTACGTAAAGTTGGAAATAAAGCATTCTCAAAATACGAGATACACATAATTGATAAGATCAATCAAGGATTAATAAAATCGGCAAAAGAATATAATGAACAGTGCTATTCATTGTTAAATAACGAGGATAATGATGTATATATCACCTATGGTATGGATAATAATTTAAGACATATCATCAGAAATGAAGCAACAAAATGGATTATAATGTTAAACAAATATGGATTAATAGAAACTGCATACAAAGCTAACTGGACAAAAAAGCATTGGTCAACACTAATATACAAAGGTAAGTTAAAAACTATATAGGAGAATTATAATGACTGTAACATGGTTAGACGTCTATCGCTATGGTGTAAAGAAATTAGAGAACAAAGAATTTATAGACGAACCGGGTGAAGAATTTGACCTGGAAGAATATTTGCTTGCACGCGGCGCCTGCAAAACCGAAATGCAATTGACAGAAGAGCAAAAGAAAGAATTGCAGGAACTTGACGAACGATTTAATAAAGCACTCTACCCGGCACTACACAAAGCAAACCTTACTGAATGGTATCAAACGCGTTATGCAGATTACCCGAAAGAAGAATGGTGGTGGCATGTAAAGGAGATACTATGAACAATACAACATTACAGCGCAAAATAAAAACATATCTGAAGCGACCTGGAAGTATTTTGTTAAGACGTTTAGCAAGGTCGTTAGGAATATCTCCCACATATCTACTTCTTTATTTACAAGAGAAGAGAGATATTATGTATAGTTTGGAGCAAATAAATAAATTAATGGATATTATAGCGCAGGGAGATCGAGACCCGGTATATATCGCAGGCAAATTCCGCAGGTATCTTATCAACAAAGGTCTGGATAAATATCAGATAGAATTAGTTGCCGACATGATTCGCTTAGAATCGACACAAAAAGAACATAGCCAGAGTGCAATATAAAATCGATTATAAACAACCTTATCTGCTATACATAAAAGAGTATAGAGCATTCAACTGTAAACAAAAGTAAACGCTAATATGTGTCAATAGGAAGGTTTTAATACTATTCTCAATCCCTCGACAGAGCTGTATTAATAGCCGAAAATCCGAAAGCATTTTTGCTTGCAATATCTTCGCCAAGCCATTTTTCCATAGATTCTAATTCTGCCGAATCCAGCCCCATAAACTTCCGTATTATTTTGGATTTGCCTGCTCCTTCGTGATGAAAGGCAGCTATTTTACGGCTTCATCATTTGTAAAATTAATTGAACCTGAATGCGATATATATACTTCTATGGCGTTTAAATTAAGTAATTCAATTCTTGATTTCGAAAAAAATATTTGACGTGCAGGAAGAAAAAGAATATATGATGTTATATCTATTGCGAGTATCAAAACTTAATGCTGATTACAATTCTTTTTGATCGTAATCATAGAATTGCGCATAGAGTGGGAAAAAATAAATATTGATATCGATAATAAGACAACGGTAATATCAGATGTCCATATCAAAACAATAATGAATAATGCCACAATGATTGGAACATAGAAAAGCATAAATACAAAACGTGTAGGAAATAATTTTACCATATGTCGGATACTATAATAAATATAGTTTTAAAATTAAATGCCGGCGATGCGGCTCACATTATCGATCAATTAAAAGGTAAAATAAATAATCTCAATGGTAATAATAATATTTCAATCCTTACTTTTGATAATTTTGCCACAAAAATCGGCTTTCGTTTACCAGGTATTAGCAATATCATTGATGCATTACGCGGAACGTTCGGAGATTGGATAAAAGAAAGCAATGCTGGTGAAGCTGCACAGGCCAAACTTGCACAAGCTTTAAAAAATCAAAGTATCTATAGCGAAACATTAATCAAATAAAATAAAAGATTATGCCTCTGCCCGCCAGGAAGCAACCGGTATTGACGATGATGCAACTATTGCTATAGCAGGTCAACTTACAGCTATGGGATTACAAGGGCAGGCATTGAAAGATGCTATTAACGCAACTCAAGATTTGAGCACCTTAATGGAAGGCGATATACAAAGCGCCGTCCGGGTAGTTGCCGATGCATTTAATGGCAATGTTGGCATGCTGCAGAGATATATCAAAAATCTTGATGAAAGTGATATAAAACAGCGAGGAACAATTTCCCTAATCGAGCATATGAACAAAGCCATCGGCGGGCAGGCAGAAGCATTCGGCACTACTGACGCGGGCTCCATCAGAAAATTTGATGCGGCTGTAGCTGATTTAAAACAATCTTTTGGCGATTTATTAAAACAAGCAATAAATCCAATTATCAATATATTCAGTAAATTTTTACATTTTTTAAATAAATTATCTGATACTACTAAAATTGCTGTAATGGGAATAACTTCAATTGGTGTCGCTTTTGCCTTCCTTAATATGCAATTCGGAAAAACCCCTTATATTTTATTAGGATTTGCAACCGGAATAACAACTTTCATTTCCGCAATTAAAATGGTGAACCAGTTATAGCAACTATCACAGCAACAATAGGTGTTTTTGCTACTGCTTTATTATTAACCAATGCAAATTCAGTTATTGCGTCACTTGGTATTACAACTACATTAATACCGGCAATAAAATCTATCAATCTTGCTCTATTAGCCAACCCAATTATATTAATAGTAGCAGGACTTGCGGCAGCAGGTGCTGCAATCTATAGCTATATCCAGCGTGGAAAAGAAAATGAAGAACAGCTGAAAATTCAACGGGAAGAAGGTTACCGCATGGCTATCGGACTTGATGAACTTGCAATAAAAATACAAAAGATGTCTAAAGCCGAAATTGATTGGCATAAAGCAAATGCGAATTTAAATATAAGCACCATAACAAAGGAACTTGAATCACTGAGTGCGATATCCACAAAAGAAGCTGAAGAGAAAAAAAGCAATTAGAAGAACGTAAAAAAGCCTGGTTAGATGACTTAACAATAATAGAAAACGGCGAAAAAGAACTATCCGCCAATCTAAAAAAATTAGCAGATGAAACATCCGAAGCAATGATAAAACTGAATACACGCAAGGCTGAGGTTCTGATGGAAGGAACCGCTAAGCAAAAAGAATTAGCTAAGCAGGAACTTCTGACCGAATTAAACAAAAACAAACAAGAATTGCAGGATAAAAAAATAACAGTTGAGAAAAAAAATGAACTCGATAGACTTGCACGATTAGATTATCAAAAGAAAATCAAACAAATAGAACAAAATGCGAAATATGAAGATGAAAAAATAAAGGATGAAGCAAAAAAAAGATATAGAACGTGCAAAAGAATTACTGTTGTTAGAATATGATAATGAAGAAAAAATTAAAGAAATTGAAAAAATAAAAGAATTACCTTTAATACTTGCTGAAGGTCGTTCAGTTATCGAAATAAATCCGCAAATTACCTGCAAAGGCTTGATTATAGAAGGCGATGATGCAAATGCTATTACAGATATAATAATAATACCACCCGGATTTTTTAAGAGAAAATGTCGCAAATAAAGACACTGTATTTAATAACCTGGGCGATAAACAATTACAATTAATTGGATCAGATGAGCCCCATGCTTTTGATGATCCTATAATACACACTGAACCAGGTGATAACGAATATTTAAATGCAACAACAGTCCCTCATGTGTTATTGCCTAAGTTAAATGGCGATAATAAAAGCTGCCTCAGGGGAACTGGAAGTTGGTTACCAAGACCTTTGTATTGGTTGCCTGATTTGACACCACCTAATTATAACGATTTTAGTTGGATTAACCAGAATAATGTTTGTTGTTAGTAATATAAATGGTGCTTTAAATCTTTATAAGGATGAGCAGCACTCAAGTGGAGATAAATGGAGCTTATTAATAAAATCTATTCCATCAAACAACTTTATGGTTGAGATAGGTTTTACACAAATATTATCTCCGTGGAATTGGCAATTAACAGGATTAACTCTTTTTGAATTAGCTACAAATAAATTTATTGTATTTTCTTATAGAAATGACCAAGTATTGGAGGTATGTAGATTTAATAACCCAAATAGTTGGATCCAAACATTATATGGTGGTGTACACCGATCGGTATCTCCAATATTGCTTTTGCAGATATCAAAAATCGGGAACGATATATATTTTTATATATCTATAGATTCAATTAACTGGACTCAAGTATACTATATGGTAAATGATTTTATACCACCAACGCACATTGGTTTTGGAATAAATCCATATATCAGTGGCAAGGAAATGTATGCATTATTCGTTCATTGGAAGGTATATCAATTATAATCGTCGTTTTGGCAGTAATTATAAAAAAATCTATTGCTTAATTTAGCTTAAAAAAGCATTATCAATTGGATAAATTTTTTCGCAAGTTGATGAGAATTTACAAGGTATCTGCAAACAAGAACCATTCACAAACCAAGTATATCTTCATACACTTTTTTAGTTTTTTCACCGATATGCTGCCAGGTAAAGTGAGAAAGGATGTGGTTCCTCAGTTCGTTGTTTCGTGGTTTGGAGAGAGCTGTTTGTATTCCCCGTACTATGTCGGCAACAGATGTTGGTTCAACGTACTCAGCATAGTTTTTAAAGTAATCCCGTGTGCCGCCGTAAGGTGTAATTACAATATTGGCACCGGTCAACGCCGCTTCCATGGCAGAAATGCCAGGTGTTTCGAAATGTGAAGGGAGTACAAAAACTTTTGCTGCCGCGTAAGCAGATGCAAGAAGCATAGAATCATGCGGAAGCTGATCAATAATAAGGAGTCGATTGTTTTTTTTCGCCCGCTCAAGACATTTGCGGCCAAAAGGGGAATTTTCGATTGTGCCGATAAGTACGGCAGGATGATCGATATGTTCGAGCGCCATCAACAAGCGGTACACATTTTTCCGTTCAGCGCCTATTTGTCCGACATAGAGAATAAAGTCATCGATGCCGTAAGTTTTTGCGAATAATTCTTTTGTATTTTTAGCAAAACGTTCTTCTACACCGTTTGGAATAATGTGAACATTGTCCGGTAGTATGTTCATACCATGGATAAAAAGATAGGCTTCTGCTTGGGTATTAGGCAATACTCCTCGAGCCCAGCTGCAGAGTTCGGCAATCAATCCGAAATCTGTCCATACTCCGCGTACAACATAGTTTAATAATTTATCAAGACCAATAACGGTTTTAATTGTGCGTACTGATCGCCGTGAGTAGAAAACCGGAGAGACGACAAACGGAATATTTCTGATACGAAGTGCCCGTGCAAAATGGTATGTAGCCATATTTGCGGTAAAAATGTGTACAAGATCGAAACCCGAGAACGATTGGTGCTTCCACATTTCATAGAGTGTTACATTAATACCGCACTGTTCAAGTGCAGACTTTGTCTGGAGCATTTGAGTGCGTACACCGCCTTCATGAAGTCCGACCACCGGATGTGTTGCGAACAAGACATTCATCGATTAAGCAACCTCCTTAAAAAATGATGGATGGAATCTGTTGTACGCACCAATGGGATTCGGTAGTTATAATGCGTTTGTTTAAAATAATATGGTGGGTACCTATAGGATTCTTTTGATGGATGAAATGAAAGTGATTCTAATTGGAAAGAGCCGGTGCTTTTTAGAAAGAGTTTACCTTTTTGCGGATGCGAAACATGAAAAGCCAGCATTGGCGGAATGGTTGAAGATGATGTAAAAGTTAATGAATTCTGATCAAATGTACATTGAAACATGAAAGAGTTTCGCTGTTTCCACCATTGAGCATATTCTTTCAGTGTCAGATGCGGAATTTTCAGCGATGCTATGTTACGAAAGAGATGTTCGAGCACATCAAGGTATCCATCGCGTGGATGATGGTAGTAGCATAATGGTTCATTGAGTGCAATCTTGCGTTCTGTAACTGATTCAAAATACTGCTTCATATCATTCGATGAGTATGAATGTCGTTTCAAACTTCCGATACATATCGGATGAACAGGTACTTGCAATAGACCTGCTGCACTAACAGACGGAATACTGTCATAATCATACGAAAAGTCTGAGGAATATTCAAAACCTGCTTCTTTTACTATGCGGTCAAATGAATCATTCCAATCGCCATACGGTGATGCATGACCTGTTAAAGGAAGATGATGCATCAACATTACTTCACACGCTCGTTTCAAATCGCTTTGAAAGTCGTGAACAGTATTGAAATGCTGATGACTGAAACAATGAACACCGATATCGTGTCCCTCAAATTCTTTATAGAGAGGAAGGTGTTCCTGTTGAGATTCAATATCGACAAACCAGCTTGCCCTGTAATGATGACGATGAAGTAAAACAAAGAGATCTTCAAGCTGCTCGCGTGTTGCTCCGTCGGTATCAATGCGAAAGCAGAAAACAGATGGAGCCGATTCCGGAAAATACCAGCTATGTATGTACGGTAACGATTGATGGTGGAAAAGATATTTCAATATTGAGTGGAGTAACAGACGTACAGTATGTTTTGAAACTGTTGATACGCGTTCAAAAGGTCTTCTGCGATGTGGTGAAGGAAATGATTCATAACTTGTGCGTGTATCGTCAATGAGTGTTTCAATTTCGAAAGGCAAAAATGCAATAAGTCCCTTGCCATACGGAACTAAAGCAATAGGTTCTGACTGAGTTGATGAAGGATGAAACGCAACATTGCTACGAAGTTGTATAATTCCAACACGATGTAACCATTGAGAATTACAGAATGAAAGATATGAAACATACCGTTCAGTAAGAGATTGAGAAGTTAACAGTGAGTATGTAGCTGGTGTACATACTACAACACCACCATCCGAAACATAACTCCGCAACCAATCGAGCTCTTTAGTACTGATGTAGCGGGATGCAACAACAACACACGAATTATAATCTGACGTATCTTCGGTAATAAATGAGAATGGTACACCTTCCTGTTTCAGAAGTCTGTGCCAGACCGTCGACTTGCCGAGGATACCGACCTGAAGGTTCATAGAAATTTCTTTAACAATGTTTGAATATCATACCATCGTACAGCGCGTGTAATTAACAGTATGGAAAAATATGTTATAACACCTGCAACAAACTGAAAGCCAAACCAGAGCGTTGAAGTAAACATAAGTACAAGAATGGAAATGACAATTGCAAATAATAATTGTGCAAGAGGTACAGAGAAATGAATTTCAACAATTCTTCGACAACGAGAGTAAAGTAGAAGAAGACTACAGAATTCAGCGCAAACTACACCTACAGCGGCGCCAAGAGCACCGAAGAAATACGAACCAGCGGAGACAAAAAGAAAATAGAGAACAGCGGTTATAACCATAAAGCTACTGTAGCGTTTTTCTTCGTTGAGAGTAATAAGCACTGCTGTCGCAATAGTATGGAGCATTGTAATAAAGAAATACCATAGAAATACACGGAATACACGTAACGAGTCAATGTACTGTGTGCCAAATACAAACATCAGTAGTGGTTGTGCAAGAATCATTACACAAACGGTAAAAGGAAGAGCCAGTAATAATGTCCAGCGAAATGCATCGGATACAAGGGATGATAATTCGTCTGGTGATCGATATACTTTCCGCGATGCAGCCGGCAACAGCAACGAACCAAGAAGTCTGTCGCCGATAAGGAGAAAAAAAACGAGCTTACTGGCTGCACTGTAAATGCCTGTTTCGTACGTAGAACTGAATATTCCTAATGCAAGCGGAGGGTAATTGATAACAAGTGAAGAAATGACTATTCCTGTTGTGAGAGGAAGTGATTGGCGAAACAATTGCAAAGAATACGAAGGACGAACTTGTAGAGGAATACTATTTTGTTTTAATGAAAAAAGATATATAGCAGTTGCAATGAATTCACCACAGACAGTAGCAACCGGCAAAAGCCAGAGTGCTTCCAGAGAATGAATGAAAAAGAATGCAATGACTACGGGAACCAATGAAGCGATGGCACGTGCAACGCCAACAAGCACCATTTCTTCTTTACCCTGATAATACCATTCACCGGACAGTGCCTGTGGAAACATTGTTAATGCAAATAAAACAACCAACAGTTGTGTTGTAGCATCGTTAATAAATCTGAGGGATAGTAAAGCAATGACACTAAAAAGCAAAAAGGTACTCGTCAATCGTTCACTGAAAATCGATTGTACAATTGTCGATGGTGATCCTTGTGCAACAGAACGTATCCCGGCGGTTGTCAATCCACCTGCGCTGAGTATAAGTCCATATGCCAGCACGCTATACCCGATATTAATTGCACCAAATGTCTCAGCTCCGAATCTCCGTGCTAGTACAGCAACCATAATAAAGCCAAAGAGACGCCGGAGTACATCGGACATTGCTAACGAAAGTATATTTTTTGACAAACGTTTCATTGTTGTAATGATTTGTAAATAGCAACAGTAGCGGATGCAATAGACTCCCAGTTATAGTGCTGTTGTGCAAACGCTTTAATGTATTGCCGTGTTTCTTCCTTTTGTATGTAAAGCTTGGTGCCAAAAAATTTTACAATCGTATTTGCTAATGCATCACTGTTCATTGGTTCAAAAAGAAGACCGGTAACCGACTCGCGGATATCCTCACGGAAACTTGGTAAATCTGCTGTAATGACCGGCAAACCGTACGTATAAGCGAGAAAAAGTATGCCGCTGTGCGATATGGATCGATATGGAAGTAATACACAATCGCTTGCAGAGAAATAATACTCAACCTCTTCTGGTTCAATAAATCGTATATCGAACCGGTATTGTGTGTGGTTTAAATAGTTAGCAGCATACTGTTGTAATGAATGGATGTAATTGTTGTCTCGTTTTGGTTTTCCTGCTATCAGAAAAAAGAATGAAGAATCTGCATCAGCTATTTTCTTAAATGCCTCGAGTGCAATATCGAGTCCTTTGTAATAATCAATTAACCCAAAGAAGAGAAGAACCTTTAAATTTTCTGGTATACCAAGTTGTTCACGAGCTTCATGTTGCGAAATGTTCTTTACTTGTGTTCGAACATTAATTCCATGAGGTATAACAGAAATTTTTTTGGGAGGTACGCGAAATCGTAGAGAAAGTTCTTCTTTCATAGCTTGAGTGTGTACAATGAGGTGATCGGCAAGATGGTAGCCACTGAACAGTGATAGTCGGTTGTAGAGATTGCTATGACCGAAATCTCTCAGCTGTTTATCAACGTTATGTACAGTGTAGAGTATTTTTTTTCCAAGAAGTTTGTAGAACAAAAGAAGTAATGTGCGATCAAAAAGAAGAATAGAATTATCCCACTGAATATGAAATATCGTTGCGCGTGTACGCAGCGTGTAGATGATAAGACGATAATAGTAACGAAGTATCTGAAACGTTTTTTTTACAAGGGGCTGAGAGATTAATGTGTTTCCTCGCAGATTATAGTGATGTACGTTCGGGTAATTGTTAAAGAGCTGTGCAGATGAATCTCCGTCAATTACATCAATTGTAAGTTGCGGCTGCCGCGCCAATGCAGTAACAAGACCGTAGAGATAATCTGTAGACTGACCCGCATTCAGTATTGCGCTATGCATTGAAGTACAATGTTCTAACCATTCGTTTCAACTTCAACCCTTACTATGCGATAACCTTTAAGCGTATCTTTAACTCCGAAAACAACACTAATGAAAACAGTGACCATGCCGAGTAGGAACATACCAATAATAATATTTCGCAACCAATAAAGATGGAAGAAAAAATCTACTCCAATGAACAGTGACGTGGCAACAAAAATACCAACACTAATGAAATAGCAAGCTACAGCGTTACGAACCAGACGTGCTCGTTCTAGTAATCCATCAAGCTGTCTGTTAATGTTCTCAATGCGTTGTTGCTCGATAGTTGAAAGTTGACGTTCTGCTGCCCTTTGCAAAAGACCCAGTTTCTCCTGTGTCAGTAAACGAATTCGGTTCAATATGTTAGAAAATTTGTTACTGATACCAAGGAGTAACAAACCGCAGGCATTAATCATCACTGCCGGTGCTAGAATAAGCTGTATAGCCTGAATGACAGAAAGTGTTTCGTTAAAAAAGGAATTCATTTGCAGTTTCCTTTTATGATTTGCTGGCTACCTCACCGATAACACGTGGTTGTTCTTTTCGCTGTCGTAGATAACGGAGAATTTCGTCAGCACCTTTTTTTGAAACTATAAGTATCAACCCTATACCACAATTCATAGTACGGCGCATATCGTCTTCAGGTACATTGCCAACATGCTGTATGAGATTGAATATCGGCGGGCGTTCCCACGATGTCCAGTCCACCGAAAGAGTCAGCGTTTTTGGAATTACTCGTTCTGTGTTTCCGATAATTCCCCCACCGGTGATGTGCGAAAGTGCATGGATATGCTTACTGTATTTTGACTGAAGCAGTGGATAGATGATATTGAAATATGAGCGATGAATAGCAAGCAATGCTTCGCCGAGGGTTGATGAAATCTCGCTGATGTATGCTGTTAAATCGAATTTATCTAACAATACACGGCGAGCAAGAGAATAACCGTTTGTATGAAGACCAGTTGATGGCAAACCGATCAGCACATCGCCTTTCTGTACTTTTTTGCCATTGAGAATTTTTGATTTATCGACGACACCTACAATAGTGCCGGCAAGATCATAATCCTCCGGTGCATATACACCAGGCATTTCAGCTGTTTCGCCACCAACAAGAGCGCAATTGTTTTCTTTACATGCTTTTACCAGTCCGCGGATAACCTGCTCAGCAACATCGGGATTCAGTTTGCCGGTTGCGTAGTAATCTAAAAAGTACAAAGGTTTTGCACCACAAACGAGAATATCATTTACACAATGGTTTACAAGATCCTGACCAATGGTATCGTGTTTGTTCAGGAGAATGGCAATTTTCAGTTTTGTGCCAACTCCATCTACACTTGAAACAAGCACTGGTTTTTTTATTCCACGGAACGATGCTTTGTAGAACGAACCAAATAGACCAATATCGGTCAGTACATTTGAATTGAATGTGGATCGTACAGGTTGTTTAATGCGTCGTACCAGCTCTTCACCGGCATCGATATCTACACCAGCTTCTTTATAAGTTGCCATATCGCTATAGTAATATTGATGAAGTAAAATGTAAGTATAAGATAGCTGTTTTTCTTTCCGTGAACAAGATCTATCTTCTTATGTATAACAATAAAAACGTCGGTTGTAACACCGACGTCGCAGTTCCTTGTCTGTTACCATCAAGGACTATTGCTTTAGAGAACGGGATGATTGACGGATAACAAATTCTGTTTCGAGTACCACTTTTTCCGGCTGAAGTACTGTTGGTGATTCGATATTCCGGATCAGAATTTCTGCTGCACGTCGCCCGATCTCTTCCTGTGGTGCGCGTATGGTTGTCAGTGGTACAGGGTAAATACTTGCGTAGTATATATCATCATTGCCGATAATTGAAATATCATCCGGAATACAGATCTTAAGCTCCTTCAGCGCCATCATTACAGCTAATGCCTGTTGGTCGTTAAAACACACAATTGCTGTCGGATAGTCCTCTTTCTTTTTGCTTCTGAAATATTCCAGTGTTTTCTGATAAGCTTCTTCATACTTCGAACCAACTGAAACAATCATATCTTTCTGAAAAATCAAAGGACTCTCACTGAAAGCATAACGAAATCCTTCGATACGTTCCTCTGTATGTGATGATTGAGGAGGACCAGCAAAGTGAACAATTTTGGTATGCCCGTTTTCTATAAGATATTTAACGGCACGTTTGATAGCACGGATATTGTCGATAGCAACGACGTTAGCCTGAATTCCTTTGACGTCTTCCAATAAAACAAAAGGGAAATTAATCATTTTCAATTTAAAAAGATGCTCTATTTCGGCTGTGCCCTCAACAATGGGAGCTATAATAGCTCCCTTGATATCTTTTGATGAAAACAAGTGAGAAAGACGTTTTTCTGCGTCGTGATTATTTTCCGAACTTGTAACAACAACATTAAATCCTTTTGTGCATGCGTATTCCTGTACTCCCTTAGCAATAGCAGTGTAAAAAGGATAATTGATATCTTTTATTATTAAACCAATACTCTTGTCCTGATATCCGTTTTTTAAATTGCGTGCTATTCCTTTTGGCCTGAAATTTAACTCTTTCATTACTTCCAGAATATGGTCGCGTGTTTCTGCTTTTACTGTATTTTTTCCATTAATTACTGCCGAAACTGTACCTTTTGATACCCCTGCTCGTTTAGCTACATCATCAATAGTAATTTTCTTCATCAAAAAATGTACCTCATTGTTATGTTTATTGAACCGATTTAATCAAAAACAATATATTTAGAACTTCAGGTAAATGCAATGTAGTTTTTTATCTAGGTATTATTTTTGATGAAAAAACAAAAAGGCTATTTCTACCAAAAAACGCTACTTTTTGAAATTGCTAAAAAACAAATCTTGAATGAAAGGTACGATCATTGCAGAATATATCGGTTAATCGTGGCGTAAAAGGGGAAATTATGATTTATGCTTGGATACTGGAAAACACTTATCCTGAGAATTGCTAAATGAGCTGTTTTCCGTACAAAAATGGAATAACTATAATTGAAGAGAAGGTGTTTTTTTAAAAAAGAAAAAAAAGCGGGTTATACATGTAGCATAGAGTGTTTCTGAATATATTGAATGGTTCAGTATAATAGCAAGAATGACAAGGAGGGTCAAAGTTGTTTACATCGTTGAAAATGGTAAAAAAAGACTTCTTACTCAGGGTTTCTGCAAGAACTTGTCGGGATACAATTGCTTTGTAAGCAATGCGATCAACCGTCGGTATTGATTTACAGTCAAATTGATATGAACACTAACGAAAGCATAAAAGAGAAACAAAATACAGATTATTCAAATTTTTTGAATCGTCACGATGAAAGGCAATAGCATATCATCAGTCAACATTATACAAGGGATGAAAAACGTTTTGGATACATTGTTTGTTAATAATTTGATATATAGAATACTTTTAATACATATAAAGAGTGAATAAATTATTTTTGATTTTAATATTAGATAACAGGGAATACTATGCAAACACCAAAACAAATTATAGAAAAAATTAGGAAGAAACGATTTGGAATTGGTTTAGATCTCGAAAAACTACCGGAAGATCATAGAGCATTTTTTGAAGATAAAGAAAAATTCATCGGTGATGCTGCACGATTAGCAAGTGCACTTCATTCAGAAAAGCCACATTTTATACTAGAGTTAATTCAGAATGCAGAGGATAATGATTATGACGTAAACATCAAACCGAAGCTCAGGTTTATTATTCAAGAAGATAAGCTAATATTACAGAATAACGAAAAAGGATTCAAAGATTGTAATGTCGATGCTATATGTGGAATTGGGGGTTCAACTAAACGGGATAAAAAATCAATGGGTTATATTGGTGAAAAAGGGATAGGTTTTAAATCTGTTTTTATGATTACCAATGAACCACAAATCTATTCAAATGGTTTTCATTTCAAATTTGATTATGATGAAACTGACCCTAAGAGTATCATAATCCCTCACTGGGTTGATGACGTCCCGGATTTTATTGATTCAGAACAAACCAATATTGTCCTGCCATTAAAGAATGAAGTAAAAGAAGAATTAACAGAATTTACTAAAATAGATCCCTGTATTTTATTGTTTCTTCGTAAACTAAAGTATATCGAAATAGAAGATAAAATTAGGAATATAACACGTACAATAGAACGATACGATATAGATGGAAAAATTAAAATTGTTCATTCGGATGGAGAAAATTACTGGAAAATTATTAAGAGTGAAATATTAACCATACCTTTACAAATAAAAGAAGAGAAGCGTAAAGACATCACAGAAACACAAATAATTCTAGCATTTCCTTTAAAGCAGGATGGTGGTGCAGATACTTCAAATGAACAAAATGTTTTTGCATTTCTTCCTGTTCGTTCTTATGGGTTCAGGTTCATTATACAGGCCGATTTTATTCTACCACCAAGCAGGGAAGACATTTATAAAGACCAGTCTGAGTATTCCTGGAATAGATTTCTCCGTGATAACATTGCTTCGGTCTTTTTGAAAGCAGTCGAAGAATTTAAACTTGACGAAAATCTTAAAAAAACTTACTACAATTTTATTCCTCTAATTAGCGAAATAAAAGATACGTTCTTCTCACATGTTGTTGAGCAGATTCACAATGCGTTACGAAGAACCCAATGTATACTTACCGAATCAGAAAATTGGTTAGAACCTCAAAAAGTTTTTAGAGCTGATGATGATATAAGATCACTCATTCCAAATGATGATTTGAAATATTTTTTTGATGATAAGGAATATATTTCTACACACATAAGAGCAAAAAGAGATATTCTTGATGTTCTGAAAATACCACAATTCGGATTGGATGAATTACTCCAATGCCTGGAAAGAGAAGAGTGGTTAAAACAGCAAAATGACGATTGGTTTATCAGACTTTACTTTTATTTAAGTTCAAAACATTTTGGGGAAGAACAGATAAAAAAACTTAAGATATTGAAAATAGTACGATTGGAAAGTGATGAGTTAACTTCAATAAAAGATGGTCCTGTATTCACTCCTTTGGACAAAAAAGGTGATTATGGTTTTGAGAAGGAACTAAGAATAATTAAAAGAACATTTTTTGAAATTCAGGAGAAAGAAAAAGGGGATGTGATTAAAGATTTTCTCAAAAAGATAGGAATTCAAAATGCATCACCTTATGAAATTATAGAAAATCATATTCTGCCGATTTATGAAAATGGAGATTGGAAGAACAAAAGTACTGATCAGCTTTTAGGGTACATTCGATATATTAAAGATAATTTGGAAAACTACGAAAAAGCTAAAAAAGATGATCCTCTCTGGCGGTTAAAGAAGCTACTGTATATACGTATTAACAAAACTGTTGATGACACTAATTGTTATGAGCATCCTCAAAACGTCTATTTTCCGAAAACCTTTGGCAATCAGAATAACCTAGAAAGTTTGTTTGAGGGTATAGAGAATATTTCATTTGTTCATCGAGAATATATTGACGAGATCATCAAAAAATACCGACAAGCTAAGCGAAAGGGCAAGAAAAGTAAAGCGGACATACAAAAGAAAAGAGAAGCAGAGATTAAAAGGTGGAGAGATTTTTTTGTTAAATTAGGGACGAACGATGGACTAAAAGTAGAAGAAACAGATAAGAGTTACTTAACTTGGGAGGATAAGCGAAATTTAAGAAACGATGGCAACTATACCTATGAAAAACTGACCGACTATAAACTTATACCTTTGCAAGAAATTTTGGAGAGAATTGATGTAAAAAAAGCAAAAATTTTGGCAAATTTACTTAATAAAAGCTTTGATAAATTATCTCAGTATAAAGAATTAGAATATGAATGGCGTTATTATAGCTGGTATATTAAAAAGGTAGATTCCTCGTGGCTTCATCTACTCAAAACATCTCCCTGGCTTCCTACATCAAAAGGGACGCTTGCCAGACCTTCTGAAGTTTTCCTAAATAAACCCGAAATTAAAGAATTATTGGGCGACAACGTTCTTTATTTGAGTATTGAAATCAATAACGAAATTTTAATAAAAGATTTGGGTATAAACACCGAAGCGAATGTTAATGGTATAATAGAGAATCTTAAACGCTTAACAAAACAGAAATGCAATGATAAAACTGTCTTTACCAAGCTCTATGATTTCCTAAACAAGAAATATGAGAACTATAAAGACATAATTAACAATGCTTTTTCTAGCAGCCGAATCATATATATTCCCGATACTACTCAAATCTACTTTTCAAGTAAAGAAGTTCTATGGAAAGATGTAAGGGATATTTTTGGAGAAAACCGGGGTTACTTGGAAAAGTATTATCCACAACTAAAATCATTCTTTGTTGAAAAAGTTGGTGTAAGCGAAAAACCAATACCAAAAGATTATGCCGATGTATTGCTCGACTTAACCAAAAAAGAAAATCTTTGTGAGAAAGATAAAGATATAATTTTAAAAATTTATCGGGAATTGAACAACTACCTGAATCCAGAAAATAATGAACACAGAATTTCTGAAGAGGATTGGTGGAATAAATTTATTAAGGAACCAATTTTTTGGACTGATAAAGGTGAATTCTGGAAAAATGATAACGATGTTTTTGTTAATGATAACGACAAACTTTATGAATTATTTAAAGATAAATCCACGGTGGCTTTTCTGAAATTACCGGATAACTATTATCCGCAAATTCAATATTTCATAGAAGCTTCAGGCATTTCTTATCTTTCTAAAGCTGTAAATATTGAACCAACATTTGAGGACAATCCACAAATTGAACAGAATCTAACAAAAATTATTCAACAGTTTGTTCCGTTTATTCTTCGATACCTTTATCAATTACTTTATAATGATTATGAAAAGTTGAAAAAAAATGGAGTATTTAATCAATTAATAAATTTAAAATGTTATAGTGTTGAAAGTCTTAAAGTGATGTACAAACTTGGTTGTGAATCAGAAATTGACAAGCGAAGTTCACTTCTTTATAATGGTAATTTGTATATTCAGAAAAAACAACTTGAAAACACAGATTCTATTGCTATTGAATTAGCTAAATTGTTTGGCAATATAATAGGCTTGGACGACTTCATTATTTCTATTTTCAAGAAAAAAAACAATGAAAGGATTGAGAGTTATCTAAAAGCAAAAGGAATTCAAGAATTACCCGAAGAAGAGAAAAAATGGTTTAAAAAAGAAGGGGAGGTTATTGTAGAAGAAGAAAATATAAAATCCTTGGATGAAAATGTAACACAATCACATATTTCAGAATCAACTGTAAAAACAACCCAATCAAAAAGTATTGAGCCATCTGAGGTTGGAATAATTAATATTAATAAAGAGGATAATAATAGAACATGGGAACCAGTGGTAAATCCTGAAGGTGTTCAACCTCGCATTGAAAAATTATCTGCTATTGATAAAGATACAATTGAAACAGAATCACCTTTGCCGATAACTCAGGAAAGAGAGCAAAAAGATGTAGAAGTTATACATGATATAACAAAAAAGGAAAATCAAGCTATTAACCAATATCCTAATTTAAAGGAGACAAATTTAAGTCAGGAAGATAAAAAAGCAATAGGTTTTTGGGGAGAAAAGTACGCTTTCGGATGTTTAAGGAAAGAACTAATAGGCAAGTATTCAGATGGTAAAATAGAAGAAAGTTACAACGGCTTTAATATCCGTATTAACGATGAATTAGTTGTTGAGGTCCGGTGGTTAAATGCAATAAGCGATATTGGGAAAGGTTATGATATTGAAGTAATTGAGAAAAATGTTAAGAAGTACATAGAAGTAAAATCGACAAAAACTAACACAATAGATTGGTTTGATGTATCTGAAAAACAATGGGAATTAATGAAAACAGAGGGAGATAATTTTCATATCTATCGTGTTTTCGATGCCGGAACTGAAGAAGCAAAAATAATTGACATACCTAATCCATATAAAATGTGGCGGGAAGGTTACTTCGATGCATATCCCATCCGTATAAAACTATAGAAAGTTATTAATTAAGAAATATTAAAGTAGTACCTAAGTAATGCATATACTTTTATTCATTGCTATACTAATAGACTAGAACTTGTAGTCATGAATTCTTTCATACATATAAGCAACACATAATCTTTTATATCTCCGAATCGAATATTAATCTATAATAAATACAGTTTAATGGTTATTCACAGAGGTTTGTTTTTTAGCTTCTTTCAAATATTGTGAAAAAATTATTCGTAAAATGCAGAAGTTTCTGTTACAATTCTTTATATTACAATAACCACGAATTGAGAGTAAATGTAATAAAATATTAAACGGGTAAATATTATGATAACAACAGAATCTATGCTCAACAATGAATATCTTCGTGCTTCAATTATATTAGTAGGTTCCATCCTGTTTGCATATATTGTACGTCTTTTTTTGAACAAGTACATTTCTAAACTAACTGCACGCACACAAACAGATCTGGATGATAAAATTTTTGATGCTGTTAAAGGTCCACTAGTGGTTATTATAATTGTTGCTGGTTTTTATATTTCTCTGCAATCTCTTTCTGTCGTTGCTTCTTATAAGAACTGGTTAGATAGAATTTATATTGTGATTACAATTATTATTGTTGCGTTACTTGTAACGAAACTATTGTCTCTTCTCATAACCAGCTGGTTCAAAGTACAGAAAAAGTTTGAAAAAACGCCAAAACTCCTCACTAAAATAGTCAACGTTGTCATCTATCTCATTGCGTTTCTAATGATACTCGATGTTTTTAGTATCGAAATAACGCCTTTGTTGGCTACAGTCGGACTTGGTGGTTTGGCTATCGGTTTAGCACTTCAGGCAACTCTTTCGAATTTTTTTGCGGGTCTGCATATCCTTTCCGATAAACCAATTGTTATCGGTGATTTTATAGAAATACCAGAAGCGAATATTACCGGTTTTGTTGAAGATATCGGATGGAGATCAACAAGAATCAGAACGTTACCTAATCAGGTTATTATTGTGCCGAATACTAAACTTGCCGAAAGTATAATCATCAATGATTCTCTCCCCGAAGAAGAAATAGCAGCATTGGTACAAGTTGGTGTAGCGTATACATCTGATTTACGGAAAGTTGAACGAGTTACAATTGAGGTTGCAAGGGAAATTCAAAAAACGGTGCAAGGTGCAGTCAAAACGTTTGAGCCATTTATTCGCTTTCATACGTTCGGAGATTCAAATATCAATTTCTCGGTTATTTTAAGAGTGGAAAAATTTGTAGACAGACATCTGGTTATTCATGAATTTATCAAAGCACTGAAAGAACGATACGACAAAGAAAAAATCGAAATATCGTGGCCCGTCAGAAAAATTTACAACGCTGGGTAATCTGTTGTTCATTTCTGACCATAAAAAAATAGTTAAGAGTTGAGGAGAAGTAGATGTAATTTAATTACCACTCACTTTGTAAATAATGATCCATAAAAGTTCGAATCATTACTCAACTGTTGTAAAAAATGATGTCGTGAATTTATTAATTAATGTATTCACATAAACAATAACTTTACAGCTTTTTATCTCAGCAAGTGCTCTGTATTTTTAATACTTCCAATAAGGTGTGAAGTAAAGTAAATTTCTTCACATGTATTGAATTGAAACCCTGAAACTTATTCTTTACCTTTTACGCACATTAAAAAAGAGGTAACAATGAAGAAGAAAAAGCAATCAGTGTTTTCACCACTGTCGCTTGCAACACGTGCACTTCACGGAATGAAACTGTATCCATATAAAGGACCGGTTGTTTCACCACTCTATCAAACATCTACATATCGTTTTGAATCGTCGGAAGATGCAATTCGCTATGCAAAAGGAGACACACGTGTTTATGTTTATTCTCGGTATCATAATCCGACAGTTGATGAAGTCGAAGAAAAAATTGCTTTTCTCTATGATGCTGAAGATGCAGTACTCTTTGCATCCGGGATGGCTGCTATTACAACAGCAATACTTGCAGTTACAAAGCCGGGTGATACCATTCTGAGTTCTCCTGCTCTCTATGGTGGTACATATCGTTGGTTTCGGGATGAGCTTAGTCGTCAGAATATTACAATCAGATATTTTGATCCGCAAAATCTTTCAACAATCTTTACGCTTGCAGATGAACATACAACAGTAGTGTATTTTGAAACTCCGACAAATCCAACGTTGGAGATTATAGACATTGCAGAGGTAGCTCGTCAGACTGCACGTGCACGAACAAAAACAGGTAAGCCGATTTTATCGATTATTGATAATACTTTTGGTACTATTGTAAATCAGAATCCTTTTATACACGGCATAGATGTATGCATTGAAAGTGCAACCAAATATCTTGGAGGACACAGTGACCTTCTGGCGGGTGTTGTTGTAGGACAAAAGGCATATTGTAAAAGGGTTCGTATGCTTGCAAAATACCTTGGAGGATGTCTTGATCCGTTTGCAGCATTTTTACTGAATAGGAGTCTCACCACACTTGAACTTCGCGTTCAACAGCAAAATCGGAACGCCCTTGCTCTTGCACGTGCTCTCGAAAAGCACCCGAAAACACAGCGGGTATTTTATCCGGGATTACCATCTCACCCACACCACCGTATAGCAAAAAAACAGATGAAGGGATACGGAGGAATGGTTACTATTGAACTTAAGCCATTAAGAAAATATGCGCCAGCAGAAGCAGCCGCAAAAGTATGCGATTCTTTACGAGTTGCTGTCAATGCAATGTCCCTGGGAGGTGTCGAAACACTTGTCAGTATTCCTGTCTATTCATCACATGTTTTTATGTCGGATGAAGAATTAAAGCGGCATGGTGTATCTGCAGGTATGATTCGTATCTCTGTTGGTATTGAAGGAATAGAAGACCTACTCGAAGATTTTATGCAAGCACTTAACGCTCTCTAAAAGGAGTCAGTAAAATGAAAAGAACACGATGTGAACATGACCTGCTCGGTGAACGTGAAGTACCTGCAGAACGATACTATGGAATTCATACTCTTCGGGCTCTTGAGAATTATGATATTACCGGAATACCAATTTCGCACTATCCTGTTTTTATTGAATCGTTAGCTATAATTAAAAAAGCAGCAGCATTAGCAAACAGGGACCTTCAGCTTCTTGATGTTTCTATCTCGGATGCAATTGTAAAAGCGTGCGACGATATTCTCAGGGGACAACTTCACGAAGAATTTGTTGTTGATGTTGTACAGGGAGGTGCGGGTACATCAACGAATATGAACGCCAACGAAGTTATTGCGAATCGTGCACTTGAGTATATGGGGTATGAAAAAGGGCGATATGATATTATCCATCCATTAACCCATGTAAATATGTCACAATCAACGAACGATGTCTATCCGACAGCTCTTCGATTGACATTGAGTAAAAAAATGGATGTCCTTGTTAATGAATTGGAAAAAGTGCGAGATGCTTTGTCGGCAAAAAGGACAGAATTCGCTCATATTATTAAAATGGGTCGTACGCAACTTCAGGACGCTGTGCCCATGACACTTGGTCAAGAGTTTGAGGCGTGGGCTGTTACTGTTAATGAAGATATTATGCGTGTCAGAGAAGCGCAAGCGTTAATACGTGAAATAAATATGGGAGCAACAGCAATTGGTACAGGACTTAATGCACACCCTGAATATGCTCGATTAGTAACACACTATATTGCACAATTAAGCGGTGTTTCTGTTGTAATGTCTGACAATCTCGTTGAGGCAACACAAGATACCGGTGCCTATGTACAATTATCGGGAGTATTGAAAAGAGTTGCAGTAAAGTTATCAAAAATCTGTAACGATCTTCGGTTGCTTTCTTCCGGACCGCGAGCTGGTTTTCATGAAATTAATTTACCTCCCATGGCAGCAGGGTCGTCAATTATGCCGGGAAAAATAAATCCGATAATACCGGAAGTTGTAAATCAGGTTGCGTTCAAAGTTATTGGCAATGATGTTACTGTAACAATGGCATCTGAAGCCGGCCAATTAGAACTGAATGTTATGGAACCGATTATTGCTTATAGTCTTTTTACTTCGTCTGATATGCTTGCACGTGCTTGTCGTACACTCACTGAACGATGTATCAAAGGTATAACTGCGAATGAACAAGTATGTCGACATATGGTAGAAAACAGTATTGGACTCGTAACGGCGTTAAATCCATATATTGGTTACGAAAAAGCTACCGAAATAGCGAATGAAGCTCTTGCATCCGATCGCTCTGTCTATGAAATTGTATTGGAAAAAAAACTATTAACAAAAGAAGAGCTCGATACAATTCTTTCGCCGGAACAAATGACTAAGCCTCGTGTGTTTTATCATCAGAGATATGAAGTTTAATTTATATAAAAAACAAGAAAGGAGATCCTGTGAAACAATATAGCCCAATAAAGGTATTACTCTTTACTGTTATTTTTTTAGCTCTTGTATCGTTTGGCATTGCTCAGAATGCAATTATTGTAGTTATTGATGGTGCGAGGTATTCCGAAACTTTTGCAGCAGAAAGTACTTACATACCATATATCTGGACAACATTAAAACCTCAAGGTACAATCTGGACAAACTTTTGGGGTGAAGGTAAAACTAAAACAAATCCGGGACATTCAACAATTTTAACAGGTGTATGGGAAACAGTGGATAATAACGGACTGCAACGACCTTCGAATCCAACAGTGTTTGAATACTACCGGAGAGTAACGAATGAACCGCAGAGTAAGTGTGCTGTTATTGTTGGAAAGGAAAAATTGAATATTCTTACCCACAGTACATCCAAAGAGTATGGTAAAAAGTACTCTGCATCGTTTTATGTAGGGAAGGACGATGTCGAAGTTTTTAACCTTACAATAAAAGTACTCAAGAAAGAACGACCCTCTATTGTGATTGTTAATTTCCCTGATGTAGATATTACAGGTCACAGCGGAAATTGGAAAGCATATGTCAAAGCTCTCAGTACAGTTGATTCCTTGGTATATGAGTTATGGAAATTTATACAAACAGATGAGCATTACAAAAAAACCACTACAATGATTGTAACGAATGACCATGGACGACATGACGATGCACACGGAGGATTTGAGGATCATGGTTGTAATTGTGAAGGATGTACACATATTCTGTTATTAGCTCTTGGCAAGGGAATACCAAAGGATAAAGTTATAAGTACAAAACGGACGCAAATTGATATAGCTCCTACAGTAGCCAATTTACTTCGTTTTTCAATGCCAACAGCAAAAGGTACAAGTTTATTGAGTGATCTTAAAAAGAAAGAGAGTGATTGTTGTAGCAAGAATAAAAAAGAATGTGAGGGATGTTCTTCGGAAAAGAAGGAATCATCTGCTTCGCGGTCGAAAAGCGGGTGCTGTAACTAATGGATCAATCTTTATTCCTTCTGCAATCTTGTTTTGCTTCTTTTAATGGAACTAGCGGAAGGGTCTATAGTTCACCCGAAGCTTCTGTACTTGTACTGTTGATAATGATTGATAAAATTCTCCATTTTCTTTTTACCAAAAGAACAAGATTTGTAAGAAAGCATAAAGGTGAAGTCTCTTTTCCTGGTGGAATGCGTGAGGGAAACGATTATACTATTGTTGAAACAGCACTGAGAGAAGCGGAAGAAGAACTCGGACTAAAACCAAATTCTTTTGTAGTATTGGGCACGCTCGATGTTCATTACACATTAAGCGGTATAGCTATAACACCTGTTGAAGCATATCTTCATCAATTTCCTAAGCTTACGATCAATAAAGCTGAGGTAGCTGAGGTATTTTATGTCCCTGTATCGGAATTTTTGCATGAGACTGTCTATGAAAGCATTACCACACATTTTGGCGAGGATAAGATGTATTATTTTTGTTATTATTCAAGGGTTATTTGGGGAGCAACAGCCGCAATTGCTCGTAGGGTTGCACGGATTATTAACGGCACTCTTAACCTGATGGAGAACAAACAGTAAAAAATCTTTGGAAATCATCAAAAATGTTGCTATTTTTAATACGTAGCTATTAGTAACGAACAAGGAGTATTCGATGCCACAACATAAATCAGCAGAAAAACGAGTTCGGCAAATCAAGCGTCGCACTGCAGTTAACAAAGCACGTGTTTCGAAAATGAAGACACTGATTAAAAAAGTGCGGAGCGCTAAAACAAAAGAAGAGGGCATGACTGCATTAAAAGCAGCAGTAAAATACCTCGATGAGCTTGCAGCAAAAGGCACAATTCACAAAAACAAAGCAAGCAATCAGAAGTCGAAACTCACAAAGTTGGTTAATAAATTAGCATAAACAATAATAGTTGTTAGATCTAAGCCCTGCCTGACGTGTTCATGCAGGGTTTTTTGTTGTAGAACTGTCATTGCAAAAAAGTGTTTTTTGTTGTATCATACCACGTGTTGATGCGGGAGTAATTCAGTGGTAGAATGTCAGCTTCCCAAGCTGAACGTCGCGGGTTCGAGTCCCGTCTCCCGCTCTCCTTTCAGAAAACCAATCTTTT
>FWPV01003485.1_pt1 | contig 35494 bp, 34 predicted proteins | sample 2228371 | NCBI WGS metagenome assembly FWPV01 (sample SAMEA103939776, study PRJEB20133) | metagenome | reverse complement strand
TTTCTTACACTTTACGTTTTTACGCTTTACGTGCTAACGTGTTTACGCTTCACGTGCTTACAGTTGTTGACGGGGTTATTCCCCCTTTGTCAAGGGGGTCAGGGGGTTGTCATTCCCCCTCTCTTAAAGGGCGGAGCGGGTTGTCTCCCTTTGCTCTTTGCTATATTCTATTCAATTAGATTATCCTGTTTCATAGTCTATTTTAAGTCTGCACTTTTAGGGTAAAATAAACTTACATGGAACAGAAAGATTATTATAGAATACTCGGTGTAAATGAAAATGCTTCCTTCGAGGAGATAAAAAAGACTTACCGTAAACTCGCTTTTCAATATCATCCTGACAAAAACCCTGGCAATGAAGAAATAATGAAAGAACTCAATGAGGCTTATGCAGTACTCTCTGATGAAAAAAAGAGAAGTGAGTATGATTTTTATAGAAAAAATTATGGATTTAATGCCAGAGACAGATTCAGAAAGACCTATTCTGAGCAGGACATATTTAGAGGTTCTGACATTAACCAGGTCTTTGCTGAATTAAGCAAAGCATTTGGATTTAACAGACCTGAGGATATTTTTACACGAAGCAATTTCTATGGAGAACAGTTTAAAACTTTCGAATTTAAAGGTCCTGGATTTACAGGTAAGGGATTTTTCTTTTTTGGAAACATGTCAGAACCCTATGGGGATATTTTGAAAGACCAGCCACATAAAACAGAAAACATTGGAAATACCAGACCTTCTCTCATGTCAAAACTATTGCTCAAGGGAATAAAAGCAATGCAAAAAAACATAGCTAAAAAATATGGTCTTGAGCTTCCGGAAAAAGGAAAAGACATTGAAGATGAAATCCTTATTTCACCAGAAATTGCTTCAACAGGAGGTAAAGTAAGTTATTTTTATTCCAATCCTGATAATCCACGTGAAATAATGATAAAAATCCCGGCCGGGATAAAAGAGGGGCAGAAGATTAAACTTAAAGGAATGGGCAAGTCAGGGACACAGGGCGCTGAAGCTGGAGATTTATATTTAAAAATAAAATTTCATATGCCACTGCTCAAGAGAATAAAAAAGATTTTCAAACTTTAATGATAGAATTAGAAAAGTAATCCGAAAGAGCGTAAAAATTCAGAAGGCATTGAAAAATCCTTTACTACATAATCTGCTCCTGCTTTTACGAGTTCCTCAAAACTGTAAGGACCAGTTGCAACCCCTATTGAAATAGCTCCGTAAATATGGGCACATTCAACATCACGTGGAGTATCGCCAATAACCATGCATTCTTCAATATCTATGCTGGTCTTATAAAGTTTTGTGAATCTTTCTACGGCAATCGGTAAAAGCTGATTTCTGTCTTCATGGTCACTTCCAAATGCGCCAGAAGGAAAGAATTCATTCAGTCTAAAGGGCTCGAGTTTTATTCTCGCACCTTTTTCGATATTTCCTGTGAGAAGTCCTGTCGCAATATTTTTCATTTGACCCAGATTATTTAAAATGTCATAAATTCCTGGTTTAACATGTTTTCTATCATTATTGATTTCTTTTCTTAAATGGTATAAATAAGCCTCGATAATTGCCTCAAAATCTCCATTTGGCGAGAGCCCATGTTTTTGTAAACACTCTTTTATAATTTGTGAATCTGTCTTCCCTGCCATGCTGATGTCTTTAAATGCATTCTCTATCGAAAATACTTTTTCAAATGCAAGATTGAGTGAGCGAACACCTGCTCCACCTGAATCAATCAATGTTCCATCTATGTCGAATAATATAAGCTTCATAAATAAAATATACACTAATGAATACAATTAAACAAGAAATGCATTATTCAGATTAACCCCAGAAATGTGATTATGGGAATTTAGATGTTGCGAAAAATTTTTTTTCGATCCTTGGTGCAAGTTTAAAGATGTTTTACTATGAACTTTTTAGACTAAGAGACATGGTACTATTAATTATCAAGAAATCTTCTTTTTATTCACTTTTTTTAAAATACTATCTGATTTTTTTTCTTCCCATGTAGTAAGGACGCCCATTAATTTATCAATCATTTTCAAAGTGAATCTCTCACTGAATCCAGCAAGGAAAGCTATAACGTAAGGCAATTCACGTGTATGGATTTTTACACTGTCAAACCCCTGAACTGAAACTAAACCAATAAAATAAATCATATAAACAAACCAACCAAAGACGCCTCCCATTATAGGTTTGCATATATACCATAATTCATATTTTGGGTCAAAATCTCTTGCCTGTGTATGCTGAAATATTCCATAAATTGCGATGGTTATTCCGCCAAGCGCTCCAAACCATACAGTCTGAAGATGCAATAAAACAGGATCTCTTAAAAAGCTATTCCATAAAACAAAATCTGGCAATTTAAAGGTGCAATAACCCAGTAATAAAAGAAAGAAAAGATAAAATAATTCGATCCACAGTAATTTTCTTGCAAGTGGAATAGACTTTTGACTTACTTCTATTGTTTCTATTCTCTGCACAACTTCCTCATATTTTTCCTCGAATTCTTGATAATGTCCAGAATTTAATAAATCCTCGATTTCTTTAATTTGTACTGAGATATTACCTGTTACAAATTCTGGCTCCTTTAAATTTCTTACTTTTTCTTTTAAGCTTTTTACCAGTTCATAAGCTTTATCCTTAAATTCATTCTTATCAGCAGTCGGTGACATATCAGCCCCTTTTATTATTTTATTTCCACAAAATGACCTATAAACCAAGCAATGCCCGTGTTGCCGGGCCAACTTTTCCATCCGGGATAAGACCATGAATGTTCTGAAAATCTTTTACCGCCTGTTCTGTTTGTTTTCCAAAAACTCCATCCGCTTCATTTTCGTCAAATCCAAGCGCAAGCTGAAGCTTTCTTACATCTTCACCCTTCATTAGTGGTCTTGTATAAAATAATACTCTCTCATCTGTATCCAATGCCGAGGCAATAAGAGGGGGCGTATATTTTCCTGAGAGTATTTCTTCAGTAATCAGGACATTCCTGATATTCAAAGGCAACGGTAAATCCCACTTATTTTCATCAATGAGCTTTATGAAAGTATCCATTCTATAAACAGTTTTATGAAGAAGAGCGTTACTATGGTTTGCAAGCCAGTCTTTTCTTGTTTCAACATATGCTTTAATCCATTTTTCTTCTCCTATGGCCTCAGCATAGCCGTATTGCTCGTTAGTCATGTTTTTAATTCTTTCGAAAGAACCGTGTATTTTGCTGTCGTAAACTACAGCAACTCCAAGAGGTCTTTTGATACCAATGGAATCTGAAGAGATTATAGCAGGCATCCAGTATATCCTGTCGAAAAACTCATCCTGTGTTTTCTGCATAACAGGATCCTTGCCAGCCTGACGCAAAATAGATTTCACTTTTTCATTAGTATCAAGTCTTATATCCCTTCTGTCAAATGCCGGAAGATAAGGACGAAGAACTTCAGAAAACTCACCTCCTGCATTACAGTAAGCATGAATTAATAGCGCGAGATTGCCACTTGCAAGAGTTGTTTGACTTCTGCCATAGGTTAGATGTCCTGTATCTCCTTTAAGTACAGTAACTGAACCGTAGTCACCAATCGGTTTTCCGGTCTCAAAAATATTAACTATTGCCTGTGCTGTTTTCTTTTGTAATTCAGTAATCATATTTATACTCCTTATATATCATTATCAGGTATTACAGTAATAGTATCATCATACATTGCGATAAAAAAATTATTTGCATCAGACATCCAGAAAGTAAAACGGATGCTCCCATTTTGTGAAATTGTAAAATCAAAATCAGGAGAAAAACTCACAAGCAAGGGAAGTTCAGGTCCTAAATATTCAGGATTTGGATCACTATGTTCGTATAAAGTTAATGTACTTTCTCCTGTACCTGAAGGAGTAAATAATATTTGTACTCTAACTTCCGGTAGAATATGCCCCTGTGGCATGGGCATATCAGCCGTGTCAGTATAGAAACGCACCTGTCCTTTAAAACGTATTGGTTGTACACTCGGGAAAGGCGCTTCTATTAAACCCCTCCTTTCAGAAAGATAGTGTCTTTGCCCCTGTCCTTCATAGAACAATTCATTTACAGGATGGGTAAACATTACTTGTGAAGACATATAGGCTGTGCTCCAGTTTGTTGTAAGCGGAGCAGGTGGAGGCATAACCTGAACAGGTGGTCCGATAAAATTTTCTGTTACAAGTAAAGCATAGGATTCGGCATTATTCATTGCACGATGTAAAGGCAGATTGATTACATCCTCTCGTGGTATAACATTTCTCATTAAACCAATATGATGAGCTGATTCATGAATGATTGTGCTTAACTGATCATTCAGTCCCAACTCGAAAAAAGCAGGGCATATAGATATTCTTGTCCCTTGCCCGGCATATGCATATGCATCTGGATCATGAGATGAATTTTCTCTGCCACATGTTCGACGGGTCACACATCTAAACAGTCCTGGATTTTCAATAGCCTGTCTCATTCTTCTCAAACGATTAATGATTATTCTTACAGTTTTTGGATCATGGCGCCTTCTGATTCTTCCTCGTTCTGGAGGTGGCGGATGAAAAAACCTGTTAAGAGTGCTCTCAATAACAGTTATAGTTTCACGGGGATTATTAAGATAATCATCAAGATCAGATACAGTTGAAGCTATCCATCTTGGCGCACGCATTCTTGCAAAATCAACATGAAAATCTTGTACTGCATCACAACCAGGATAATCTCTTGATCTCAGTTCTTCAGCAGTTTCTTGACTTATACTGTGTGAGACAGTTGTCTGAGTATTTCTTGCTTTTTGCTCTGTACTTGAGCTTATAGAATTGGTAAAGTCGCTCACATTTTCACCTGTAATGCTTTCCCATGGCATCCTCGTAACCACATTTGCAACCCTGTCAGATTCTTGTTCAAAAATATCATCAACCTGGCTAATTTTAGGTTTTGTCTGTATTCTTACACCTGAACCCTGATTCCTGATCCCTGTCCCCTCGAGAAGTCTCTTAACACCCTTATTGCCAATAGATTTTTGCAATGAGAATATATTTTTTATTATTGGGGGAATAGTACAGTTCTCCCTTGATTTAAAGTTATAACTTTTAGGAGTATTTTTCTCTCTTTCAAGTCTATTGATATTTGATAGTTTAAACATTTATTCTTAATTTTCTGTTAATGCCTGTTCCTGTAAAAGCAATTACTCCTCTTTCAATAAGAGGATTTATTATTTCATCAACCTCTTCATTTGTAACGTTGTATTTAGTTATTAATGTTTTATAAGGAATATTTGGATTTGCCACAATATCTCTAACAAGATCATCCTCGAGAATTTTTCTATCAGGTCTTACAATAATTTCTTCATGTTCTTCTGTTGCTGATACTGCCCACCATCTGACGATAGCCTCGTTGATCGGTTCTTTTGAACGGTTTGTCAGGATTATAACAAGTTCATTTTTATTCATATCAAATAAGGAACTTAATTCAATACCCTTGTTCCAGATTTCATCTCCTGAAATAATAAAATTTTTATGAGAAACTGGATTTCTGTATTCAATGCCAAGCATTACACCATAAATTTTATTTTTTAATTTAATGGGTAATGAATTGCGGGTTGTACCCGCAGCCACCTCTACAAATATGCATAGCCCTGTGATACATTCTGCTCCAGTTCCTCCGGAAGAGGAAATAGTTATACTATTCGAGCCAGAAGTAATTGAGACGTTACTTCCTGCATTTATTAAAAATCTGCCGCTACTGTCAGGGACGATGTTATTTATATTAAATACAGCGCTGTCCCATTTTCTTGCATCAGAATTTGATAAATGTTTGTCTCTTACTGAATCTGTGCTGGATGGGTCAACCTGTTTCATTGAGTGGTTCTCACCTATTGTTATAGTATTAGCGTTATCATCTGGAGTAATTGTTATACTATTTGCAGGAATTAAGTCAACATTGCCTCCGGGATTACTCACACCATCCACACTGACAATAGAACCTATCTGCGAGGCTGTTGTTTTATGGGGATTGTTAAGATCAGATGAATGACACAATAAAAGTTCTATAAGGGCTTTATGACTGTTGATTGTACAAATATATTTTTTTGTTTCAACTTTATCAACTGTCCAGTCAGTTTTTAAAGCAAGAAAAAATACTTTAAGCTCCTCGTCATCAGGACAGGCTTTACATTTTTCTATAAGCCAGGATTTGATTTCTTCTCTAATTGCATTGCTACTGGATGCACCTGAAAGATCAGGACATGAAAGAGCTGATATTACCGGAGCATCTGAAGTTGCGATAATCTCAAAGTCTTCGATTATTCTGTTCGGACAGCATGTTTCATCACAACTTGATGGATTTGATGCAGAATGTACAAGTTCTCCATAAACAGGTTTGTATCTCAGATATAAATACCAGAAAGTATCTGCTGTTGTTTTCTGAAATATAATTTTTTTCTGTGTCCCTGACAGAACAAAAATTTCATGCCCGCATTTATCCAGTGCAAATCCGTTTTTATTAAATGTCAGGTAAATATCAGTGCTACTTTTTACAGAAACAGCTATCTGGTCAGGGTCAAATCCGCAAACAATTCCGTTTCCATGAATTGTTTTATTCAGTAGATACCTCTTATCATTCATATATTTCTGTTCATCTTCGAAATCCCTTACAGTCATTAATTTTCCGTAAAAATAATTATTTCTCTGAAATAATTGATGATTACAGGTTTTATCTTCTTTTCCGTCTGACATTTTGAAGCCTCCTTATTTTTATGTTAATTTCGTATCTATTCCCAATCTCGATTTTATTTTTATCTGTCCGGCATCCTCAATATCCTGAAGTTTTGTGTCTCTACCAATAACAGAACTTTCTCCGAGAATAAAAACAGGTTCATTAAGAAAAGTATTTATTTCAAGATATGTATGCATGTCCAGATAAAACCATTGTTCAAGTACTTTGAGCCCATAGCATGTGTGAGCGGGTTTTTGTTCTTCTATTATTTTCTTGATTGTTTCAATCCTCTGATTTTTAAGTGCCTGCGAAGGAAGAAGAACGCAAAAATAGAATCTTTCCTTTCCAAATAATGCTTCTTTCAAAGTAATATCTTTTCCATCTGTTGTTTTGACTTTCGATTTTTCTGAAGGTAAGAATATTGAATTCTCTTCATGTAAGAAATCTGTTTTATTCGAACATGAAGCACTTAGAGATAAATCATGAATTATATTTTCAATTATATAAGGCTTATAACCTGTAAAAAGTTCTAATGTTTCTTCAATTCCTTTTCTTGTTCCTCTCATTTTATAAAAATGCACAGCTTTTTTGATAAAAGCTCTTGTTTTTTCATCCTGCCAGTTTGCATCAGTACAAATAGAAAGCCATTTCCCAAGCCAAGGAATAAATTCTGAAGGAGTCCCCTCTGCATCAAAAAATCTTGTCAGATGTCTTATCTCAAAATCTGCTTCATATATCAGACTCTCGAAAATTGATAGAAAGCGTTCTAAAAAATCTTTTGCTTCTGGATTTTCCTGATAAACAGCAGGGAGATAATCAACTAAAGTTATACGCGGAAAAAATAAAGTAAGCATCTTTATAATAGGGGTTATTTTCTCATCCCCGAACAATGATATTTTAAACCAGAGGTATCTTCCATTAATATTTTTAAGAAAAAGAGCATCCCTTTTATTTTCTTCCTGAATATCTGATTTTTCATCAAAGACCTTATTCCATTTATTCTCCGGTATGGAAATAACTTCCTCATCTGAAATTATTGAGTTTGATATTAAATATAAAAATTCAATCTGAGTTCCTTTTATGAAATCGCCTTCTATAAGAAGCCTGTGCCATCTGTTATTATCATTATTGCTGTCAATTGCTTTTGAAATGAAAACTCCTTTAAAATGACCCTCTCTATCTTTTGTATTTGCGATTGAATATTCCAGAAATGCTATCGCATTTCCTTTGCTGTTTATAATGTAAAGATTTCCACTGGAATCATTTATCAATCTTCTTGAAGCATCCCTGTAAGACCATATTGGGGTTGTAATACCATCATGAGCTACTTTATAAATAGTCTTATTGGAATCAGATGTGTCAGATTCTCCTGCAAATATCTGGTTTTCCCTATTGACACATATTCCTTTTAAATGTATTGATGTTTTTATAACTTCCGATAAATTGTCCTTTTTAAAAATAATGATTCTACTATCATCAATTATATAAACAAAACCTTTTTCATCTACTGCAATATCAGTTGGTTCAGAGAATATGTCATCTTTAAGAATATTTTTAATTTTGCCAGATTTTCTTAATATCAATACCTGGTTACTGCTTTTTTCAAGAGCATAAAGATTATTAAAACTAACAGCAAGGTCATTAATCTCTTTAAAGCAATTCCCTTTATCATCCTTATCACATATCCATCGAATTTGCATGTTTGAGCGAGCAAGAGCGATTATCCGGGAATTATTTTCCGCTCTATCAAAATCAGAAATATAAATTGTGTCTCTGTCAACAGCAATTCCAGTAGGAGAAGAAAGCTTTAAAGGCAATAAGTTTACATTTAATCCTTTTTCATTCATTTTTCCTGTATATCTGTTATATGTGAGTATCTCAGCCATGCTTCTGTCAATAATCCAGAGGGTATCACATTCATCAACAGCTATATCAGCTATGTCAAGAGAAGAATCTTTTATTATGAATTCTTTGAAAATATATATGCCTTCATTATTAAGCCTGAGGCCATTTTGAAAACTCAGGTTTTCAGAAAAAAGATGAAAGTGCTGACATAAATCGGAGGGACTCAACCTTATATAATTAATATTGTCCATTTCATCCTTTCTTTTTACACAAAGCCTGCTCCATTGTTACAGAGACTGAGTGTTTTCCTGAATAAATGGTATGCAAAGGAGAAGGCAGTATAATATTCCCTTCACTGTCAGAACTACCTTTATCCGAATAGATATGCAACTTTTTAATACACCTTATACCCTCAATCTTTTCGATCTCCTCATATATTTCAGAGCGATAAACGTTTCTTCCAATACTCCAGCCTTTACAGTCTTTACCACCAAAAACAGGATGAAGAAATTTATTTAATGCCTTAATTACAGAAGTTCTTATATCTTCCATCTGATATGATTCCGAAACTGAAATCTCAATATCTGCTGTTACTTTCACATATTCAGGTCCTGAAATATAAATGGATGTTCCAATCAAACGGTGCATATTTAAATGTTTACAGATAGCATGTCTGAATCCATCAGAAGGTTTTGGAGGAGTTTCAAAATATTCAAGAGGATTAAAAGGTATAACAACAACTGTTACTGAACCTTTAAGATTACCTTTTTCAGGATGATAATTTGGAAGAGCCTTTGCTTTTGCAACTCTTAGCCCCGGAGTATTAACAGCAAGATATTCAAAATCAGAAGATGTAACCGCTGTAAATGGTATGCGAAGGTCTTTTATAAATCTTTCTGTTGCATCATCAATAGTCTCTTCATCAGCACCTCCAGAGGAAAGAATAAAATTAGAAACCTTAACTTTCTTTAACTCTTCTTCCTTTATTGTCCATAAACATCCTTCTTTTATGTTCCCTTCTGAACCATTACATATTCTGTAGCTTTCAATTTTTATAACTGATCCAGACAATGGCACTCTACCTTTAAACCCATCTCCAAATATTATCTCGCCTTCTTTGCTGTTTAAAATAAAATCGTTATCCAGCGGAAACGAGCCATCAAAGTCAATTCGTTCTTTTGCATAAATATTATCAACAGAAACTACAACTGTGTTGTTTATGACTGGTTTAAATTTAAGAGAATACTTCTGATTGGGCAATCCATTACTAATCCATCTTTCTTTTTCTTTTATTGTCTCTCCCTGAACAGCCGAACATGTATTTAACCTTATTTTTTCGATTCTTGGAGGATATTCAAATGAAGATTCAATAACAACACATCTGAGCCAGTAATAATTCCCTTCAGATGTATAAATTATTTTAGGTGACCAATCGTTCAGCCCGCTGAAATCAATTCTTCCGCTTCTTTTAAACCTTTTTGTATCATCTTTAAGAGGTGTTATAGATTTCCAGCCGCTTTCTGTAAAATATTCCCATTTTAATACTGAATTATTGAAGTCATATTCTAATTCTTTTCCATGTTGTCCGGGGTTGATAAGGTCTTTTTCGTACAGGTAACATGTAAGGCTTACTGAATCTGAAGGTCTGTCAAACCCAAGATATAATGCACAATCCTTCTGTATATTTAAACCAAATGCAGCGAAAAATTGCTCAGATTGTTCATTCATCTTAGTTCTGTCATAAATACCTCCTGTCATTTCATCTACAACAATCTTTACAAGTCTGACCGGGGTAACTCTTATCTCTTCTTTTAATTCAAAACAAATTTCTTTTTTAGATATTGTTGTATAAACTTTTTTGCCTTCTGGTAATACCACTGTTTCCTCTGATTCAAATGTAAGATCAATTTCAGAGGGCTTAAGAGGCTCCGGGTATGCTCCGAGTAGTTTGAGATATTTTAATTTATGTCTTTCACTTATATAATTGATGCGATATAAATATGCTTCAGTGATCCATGAAAAAAGTTCCAATAATGTAATACCGGGGTCGCTCAGGTTATGATCTGTCCATTCAGGAGCATAACCAGGAATGAGTTTTCTTGCTTCATCAATTAATTGTGCAAATGTCCTATCATCAAGCTCTGGTTTCGGCAGCTCTTTTTTAATCAGCAATTTTTACTCCTTACTTTTATTTTTTGCTTGCCACCGTAAATTAATGCGTAATCCGGGATTTTTACATCTGTATTTAAATCTCTAATATCCCCAATTTTTATGCCTTCTTCTGAATAAAGAATTATTGATAGAGTTCTGATATAATCTACATCCTTAATTTTTTCAAGTAGAGCATATAAATCAGAAAGACAGGGTATTTCACCAAAATTCCATCCTGCAGAACTGCTTCCACCTTTAAGTGGATGAAGAAAATCAGAAATTATTTTTTTTGCTTCATTTTCTATTTCTGCTACAGCTTCTATATTTTTTGCATATATTTCTGCATATGTATCAGCTTTTATATATAAAGGAGGTATTACTCTGAGCGAAGCCACGTTTGAAGAATATTCAAGTAAATAATCTTTTACTTTTTTACAAAGGCTCGGCGTCGGGAAAGGTCTGTTGTCTATACTGTAAGGAACTATAACTACTGTGACCCAGCCTGTCTCATATTTATTTTCACTATTAAGATTGGGTAGAATTTTAACTTTTGAAATATCTCTTGAGGATTCCTTTACTATATAAATAAAATCATCTATTGCTGTTGCTCTTCTTCTGTTTTTCAATATATTGGGAGCACGAATTAATAGAGAATCTATTCCTTCGCTATTATCACCACCTTCAGAATCTATGGGATTGAAAACTTTATCTACTGATGCCACAGAACTATGCAATTTATTTATCTCTCCGGCTCTTATATTCCCTTTTTTACCACCGCATATCCTATAAGTTGCTTTGATATTATCTTTCCCCGACGGAGGAAGCATTCCATGAATACCATCCCCAAACCACAGATTTCCTGTTACCCTGTCTATAACATAATGGCGATCTTTACTACCTGATTCAGTAAAATCAAATACTTCTTTCCATTCAATCCAGAATTCTACAGTCTTTCCTTTAACATCTTTTTTCTCTTCAATAGTGATACCTGATTTACGAAATTCATTCATTTCACTTTCTGAAAGATTATTTAATTCATTGACCATAATAGAAATATCTATTACAGGTGAATTCATGGTCCTGAAATTTTGTAAACCTGCATTGCCAGAACCAATTATTTCATCTTTAACAGTCTCAGCCTGTGATGCCCATGTTGAATTCAGATAAAATCCCTTGATAACAGGGAGCATCTCAGTTTTATAAAAATCTCCTGTTATTGAAGCCTTAAGCCAGAATTTTTCTTTTTCTCCAAAAATGTTGATTGGCTTCATTCCTTCGTCTATTGAAAAAAAGATGATACCTTTTCTTGTAAATCCTTCGGTTCCATCCTTTATGTCGAGTTCCTTCCAGCCCTGTGAATCTGAATAATAAGTCCATTTGATGTCTGGCTGAAAATTTTCAGGATATTCATATTTTTCATCGAGGTCTATAAAAATACCGAGGGGTCCTTTTTTCATACCCTTATCAAAACTGAAATATATCGAAGGATATAAATCAGGCAGGGATTCAAAAGGAGTAAAAGACTTCTTTATGATTTTATATTCATAATTATTTTCAGTTATTAAATGCTCAGGGCTACTCCCTTCATCTTTATAATATTCAAGCTTTAAAGAATAAATTTCCGGTGGATTAAATCCACAGGGTATAATTTCTTTTGAATCGCTTATCTTGAATTCACAACCATAATCACCTTCCACAAGACGTATTCTAATCCAGTAATTTTCCTTGCCATTTATTTTTACTTTTTTTATTTCAGGCAAAGATAATATTGAAACAAGACATTCTGCTGTAGACTGTTCGTTAGTTATATTTACTGTATAAACAGGAAGTGTTTCTGGCGATGAAGCCATATTTTCATTTATACCTTCAATTAATCTCCATGTTTCACCATCCCAGTACTCCCATGAAAGTTTGGGTAAATTCTTTAATGAAGAAGGGATCCCTCTAATTAATTTCAAGAGAATATTTACTTTATATCCCTTCTTCGAAAATACTTCCTCGCTTGCAATGTAAAAATTTGAATAAAGTCGTGGTTTTTCCCCGAAAGGATATATTTTCCCTGATAAATCAAGAGGGACATCATTCCAGAATGCCATATCTGGAATAATTCCAGCCTCCTCTATTATTTTTATTTCTCCTTTTTTGTCATAAATTTCTTTTCTTGCTGCTTCAAGAATATTTTCTGCTCTGTACCTGCTACATTTAAGTATTTCTGAAATTTCTTCAGAAGAATATCTTAGTAATTTATTTACAGTGTCGATTTTAGTCGCTGCTTTTTCTCCTGCAAGTTTTTCATAGAATTCATCTCCGACACCAAGTATCTTTTTAATATCAATAGATTTTTCATATGCATTAAATGATCTGATTCGGATTTCATCAATTTTTATTTTATTCAATAGATTTATACTTAAATTCTTATTAATGCATCTGATCCACCTGGTTTTGATATTAAAAAGATTTATCTCAGGAATTCTTTCACATGAACTTTTATAAAGGAGTATATTACCGGAGTTTTTATCAATTTCTGTTTTATCAAAATCCTTCCACAAAATAATTTGTTCTTCTTTCCCATTTTTTACCGAAATTCTCTCAGTGCAGTACTGCCATGAAACATTATTATCAGAAAGAAGGCTCAGCATTTTTAAATGAACCCCTTTAATAGTGACTATTATTGTTGCTTTCTTTATATTAAAAACATTGCAGTCACCAATATAAAGAGCATGCTTTTGGAGATTCAATCCACTGAAGAGTTTTGAAGATCTAATTCCATTTATTGCTACGGCATGATTGAATATTTCATCAGAATTACTATTTATACTTAATACGTTTAACAATTTTGAAGGAGTAGCATATATTGATTTTTCAGTTTCAAAATATATGGGTTTCCCTTCTTGATCCTGTGCAGAAACTTTTGTTCCTGATGGGATAAGTATATTATCACCCGTTCCCTGACTCAATGAAAATGTAAGAGGCGTTCTACTCTGTCCTGGAGGTAAAAGGGATACACCAAGTGTTTCAAGGAAAGCAATAGAATGTTTAAGTGGTGTTAGATTTAAACGATTTATAATTATTTCATAGAGATGTGCAAATATCTTAGAAAATGCGGTCCCGAATTCTCCTTCAATGCCATATTTCCATTCAGGTGTATAGTATGGTGCTTTAGCAGCGATATCTTTAAGAATATTTTCTTTGTCCTTCTTCATAATATCAGGAATCTTCATATCTATTTTTCTTTCAAATAAAATGGATAAACAAGATTAAACCTGTTGTTTGTACTTCTAACTCTGTAATCTATATTTATAAGAAGCTTTCCGTTATCAATCTCTTCTGTACTAACATTAATCGACATTATCTCAATCCTGGGTTCCCATTTAACAAGAGCTTCAATAACTGTCTTTTCTATTAATGTAATAGTAGATGTATTAACAGAGGCAAAAACAAAATCATGTATTCCGCAACCAAAGTCAGGACGCATTACTCTCTCACCCTTTGCAGTATTAAGAATTATTAAAATTGCTTCTTTAATGTCTTCTTCATAAGAAGATGCAGAAACACCGCCTTCATACGTTACCTGAAGAGGAAATTTCCATCCTTTCCCAAGAAAATTCTTATCTATTTTCATCCTATTAGAACCGTAGTACAGCCAATTAAAATAATATTTGAGGGCACTGTCTCAACAATTGTATCGCCCTGTCTTGCTGCAGGGAAGTTATTGATTAATACTGTCATACTTCCAACAGCAACCATACCACCTGCATGAGGTACTGTTCCTGTAACTAAAGGACATGCATGAAAATCGACTCCTGTTCGCCATGCAGGCATTCCTCCAATTAAAACATTTGTACTCCCCGGTCCTGGTCCCAAAGGAGTACCATGACTCGTCATGTCTCCAACACGTGCTGCTAATGGCATTTGATTTATCTCAATTAATCTTCACTAATGCGCCCTCTATTGTTAATGTTGCTCCTGCCTTTATAGTCATCATAGAATCTGCTGAAATTTCAATTATGTTTGCCTTTATTTTCAGCTGCATACTGCATTCAATATTTATAGAATTCTGAACAGAATCAATCGTGACTTTATTACTGCCTGTTTTATCAATTATTTCTATCTTTTCCTGACCTGATGAATCATCCAGAAGAATTTTATGTCCTGCTCTGGTATGTATTTCTATCTTTTCCTGCAAAGATGAATCATTATCATTGAATATAATTTCATGACCGCTTCGTGATTTAATCTTTCTTATATTGTTTCTTCCGTCCTGATTTGCTTCAGGAGGTTGTGCGGCATTGTTCCAGAGCGAACCAATAACATAAGGATGATTAATATCACCATGTTCAAATGCAACCAATACCTCATCACCTGTTTCTGGCAGGAAAAAGGTTCCCTTATCTCTTCCTGACATTAAAGTTGTAACACGTATCCAATCCGTTTCATTATTATCTGAAAGCCACTGGAATCTCACTTTTACCCTGCCCAACCCTTCAGGGTCCTGGTTATTCGTTACTATTGCAGGCGCAACGCCATACATTTTTCTTTGTGTTCCGGTGCCAATATCAAGAGCATCAAGTATGCTCATAATGAATTCCTCCTGACAGAAAATCTGGTTTTATAACCACCTGAATTAATAGTATGAACAGTTTCTTTTACATAGTATTTACCGCTGAATCTTTCACCGAGTTTCTCAAGTTTAATAGTAACCCCTGGTTTTATCTGAGGTATTCCTATGCATTCACCTTCGCCTTCTATTAAAGAGTTGCTTGCTCTGTTTAATTCTGCAAGAGCAATTGAATTAGCGTGCTCCTGGGATGTTACAGGTATATCAGTTATTACTCTGCGTATCGTGCCGATCCTTTCTGAAGCTATCTGACTTCCTGTTCTTGTTCCTGTTTCAACTGTTCTTTCACTTCCTGTAGAAGCGCGTCCAATAAAAGGATTGGAAGGGTCAGCAGGATTATGACCTCTAACTTCTACTTCTGTAACAAGTCCTGATGTCTTATACAACGGGCGAAAACTTATAATATCTTTTCCAAGAGAAAGGGTGAGTATTTCTGCCGCATCGTCTTTTGGACTCATAAAATAAAGTGTTTGTCTCTGGACATTGAATTCATAATTAATCTCCTGAGCGAGTCTTAAAAGAAATGAATAATACGTCTCATTAGAGTTTTTCCTTACAAAGTTCAGCGTCAAGGATGAATCATCATTAACACATAATAACTTTGCCTCGTTAGCAATAGTCCTTGCGATATCACTGTATTTCTGTCTTATGAATGTTCTTTCAGGAGATGGTCTTTTAATATAATCGTAAGACATATCCTGACCACCTATAATAATATTCGGAAGTTCACCAGAAAAAAAGCTTGGTTCAATTGAAGTGATTTTCCCTGTTATCATCTGCACAAGATTTCCACTGTATCCAGCCTTAATTATTATTTTATTGCCAGCATCCAGCAATTCATGATCAAGCCATTTGAACTTTTGTGTTTTCATATCAAATCCATCATGCAGTGTCATTCTAAAACTCGCACCTTCATCAAGTTTTTCTTCTATACTTATATCAAGAATAGATTTAGACATATCTGCTGAAAGTTTCTGATTCTCTATCTCAATCTCAAAATAAGGAGCATAGAAATTTGATGTTGATAATGATAAAAACTCTAACGCCATAGATTATTCCTTTGCCGGTATTATTATTTCTTTGCCAGCTGGTAATAATATCGGATTCTCTATTTTGTTTGCATAGGCAATTAATCTCCATTCTGATGGGTCGCCGTATTCTTGCGCAGCTATTGACCAGAGACTATCGCCGCTCTTTACAATATATTTTTTAGTAATATCAGAAGAATGAAGATCAATTTCCCTTATCTGAATATCTACTTCACGGTACTCTTTTAAAGTTACATTGAGTGTTGCCCTGACAGGAATTCCTTCTGGTAAAAACATCGTGAATCTTTTTGATACACGTTCGATAATACATTGAAAAACAAATGCTCCCCATACAAAAAGACATACAGGAGGAGCATGGAGGTCAGAGTCAATGTCCATAAGTCCTTTAGTTACCCCTGGAATATTGCTGAACATGCTACCTGCGTCCCAGCCTGTAATACGATCTGTAAAAATTCTTACATCAATACCTTCTTCGTATGTATCAAAGAAAAGATCAAGAGTTACTGTTCGAGCATTTCCTCTAACAAACTGAAAGACCGGTGAAGCAAGTCCAGGAATGTTTACTTCAGCAAATTGATTGCTTTTTTCAACACTTAATTCTTTTGGATTGAAAAGAAAAGGCACTACAAGCAGAGGGTTATCTTTTCTCGTAAGAAATGCCTTAACCAGCATCTATATGCCCTTCCTTTCTCTTTCTATTCTTATTCTACGCTCTATTTTCTGATAGACCTGGTCTGAAATACGGTTGATATCAAGATGCTGTTTTATAGCTTTATCCATATCGTTTTGAAAATAATTAGAGAATGAAGTTTCTCTAACAGCCTCTTTTGTCTCTACCACAATCTTTTTAATGTCCTCAAACTTCTGTTCCATTCCCCGTTGGTTATGAAAGTAAAGGTTATGCTCCAACGATACCCCAGAACCTCCACCCTCTCCAACGAAGGAAAAGGAACCTTTACTTCCCCTCCTTTGACAGGAGGGGATTAAAGGTAGGGTAATAATATTTTCGTTTTCCTTTATATCTATTTTAGACACCAATGTTTCACTGCCACTTTTAGAAATAGCTTTACCTCGTGCAGTTTTAATGTAAGGTTTGAAAATCTGGATATGCATAGCATTTTTTAAGACATTGTGATTTAAAAATTCACTGTACTTATATGACATTGAGAGCATACCACTACTAAAAATTGCTCCTTGTCTGCTATATAATCCACTCTCGTCTCCCTTTAAAAAAGTGGGATGGGGAGTATTTAAGACCGAAGGAAGCGGGGATCTCATTGTCACTCTACCCATTAAAGCTGCATTTTTTAAGAATTGTGAAACCTGACTTAAAAGCTGTATCATAGGCAGCTTTTTTTTGTATGTCATTGCAAGTCCCTCGCTCCTGTCATTGCGAATCCCAACTTGTCGGGACGAATCAATCTCATTTCTTGAGCATGTATCACCACTTCTCACATATAAATGCTGCTGGAAAATATTTTTTAGATATAGAGATACATTTTTAAAATAGGACGCATAATTACTTAACCCCCCTGCCGCTGGTTGTGTCTTTATGTAATCTACATGATAAAAATAATTTTGAGATTGATTGTATTGATTATGATGACTGAGCATCTGTTCCAATCGGCTAATGGTTTTGAAATAAAGATTCAAATACAGCCTGTAATGGTTGTGAGTTAATTCTGTGCGGTAAGTATTTGTTACTTTATTCACAATGCCCGTGCCAAATAATCTAAGGAATATCAAAGCTGGCAGATTGATAGATTTTTTGAAGATGATGTATTTGGCAATAAGTCGGTTTGAAAAGTTAAAGCCAGCAATGCCGATATGCAATGTTTTTTTAGTAATGCTTGGCAAAATAAATTGCATTGACTTGTTCATGTTTTTACACGCCTAAAACGTTTTCCTGTCACCCTAACACCTGACTCCTCTTCTACTCCAATACCATCTGCACCAGCACCAATAGATGAAAAAGTCTTTACCTTTATCTTTCTTCCACCTCTTGTAACTTCGCTCTCCCGTAAGGTAGAGGTAATTATCTCCATATGAGATGTTGTTGCAAATATGTCCCCTGGTTGAATCTGATCTGCTGGTATATCATCAAAATAATTTGCTAATGTTCCTATCCTGTTATATGTTCCACTTGGGTCAAAATAATGCTTATTCCCCATTAATGGCGGATTTAATCCAACATTGTAAAGCACATCGTAAATAAATACATTGCAGGTGTAAACATTACTTCCCCACCAAACAGTTCCTTCACCTGTAGGATAATTTGTCCATCTAACAAATCTTCTGTCCCTTCCCCTTCCTGAATATTCACACCCTAACTCCGGCATTTCATTGCACATGGTGTCCTTCTTCCAACCCTTACGTGCTTGCTCCTCTGTTGTAAACCCGGATAAATCAGGGTTTCTAGTAAAAAACCATGAGATCTCAGAACTATATGCTCTTCTAACAGTAGGGATATTCATTCGATTGCGGGCTTCCTCTACAATGGACTCTCCAACGGTAAAATAAGAAGTGTAGTAAGTAGTTCCTCCAATTGTGTAATAAGAATAAGATTCACCATTTGTCTTTTGGATATTATTTACAGGAACTTTTTCCTGCTGCACCACATGCGTCAACTCATGTGCCAAAAGCGTTTTCCCTTGCATTGTTGACGGATTGTATCTTCCAGCATTAAAGAATACATCCCGGCCAATAGTGAAAGCCTCTGCATTCAGTTCATTAGATTTACTTGCAGCATAAGAATCTGCATGAACCCTAACTTGGCTGAAATCATACCCAAACCTCTGCTCCATAAATGCACGAGTATTGTCATCGAGCCTTTGCCCTGAACCTTTGTTTGACATTATTTCACTAATCTGTGCTTGTTCACCATTATTGGCGTCTGGCGTATAGCTTATAGTATATGGCTTATGACTTATGACGGATAGCTGATGGCTATATGCTATATACTGTGTGCTTGGCATCCTCATTATGCTCATTGAAACTCTTTCTGCCTCTTCTTCCCCTTTGCACTTTGCACAACCGCCCTCGCAGGAACATTTACGGTTTATGGCTGGCATATAGCTTATGGCCAATGGGACAGGAAACTGTCCAATGATGTCATTCTGAGGGAGTGCAACGACCGAAGAATCCCGTGTTTTTTGAGATTCTTCGCTATGCTCAGAATGACAAGCGATGGGCTCAAAATGACCCTTATTGGAATGCTTCTTCTGAATATTTGGATTTAAAACTCTTGCATTAAAATGATTCCCATAATTGCTTTGCATAAATGAGACTACACACGACTCCTTCCCCACAGCCTTTGCATAGGACAATGCTGATGAAATACCCTCAGATGACGGAGATGGACTTTTTAATTTACTGCAGATACCGCACGAATTACAGGAACTATTTTGTCTGTCCTTGCCTGACTGTCTTATTGAACTACTTTTTGTTTTACATCTTTCATTTAACTTTATTAACTCTTCTTTTTTCATCTTCAGTACCCTTGGGAAAAATTACTATGTTATAAGACGCATATAAACCTTGTTATAAAATTTATTACTGACTGAATTATCAACTTTTTCTTATTCCGTGATGCACAATCTCTATTGATTCAAATGCAATTGAGCTTGTTTCAGCTTTCAACTCCGGACCTGTCCATTTCACAGGATAAGCCTGCACAAAATTCCATCTCCATTTATCATTACCTGCACTATCAATCAATATAATAGAACCATTCTTTCTTTTAAATCTTCCTGAAACCACATCCTGATACCATTTCCATAATTCATCAGAATCCGTTAACCCACGTTTTAATATCAAATGTTGATATTTTGTTCTCCTGGGAAAATAATGAACATAATCATTAACTCCACCTTCTTCTATTGATTCTGTCTCTGTTTCAGCCTGAAGACCCGAAACATCGGAAAAATGCGCACTAATAATGCCATCTATTTCAATCCTGAATCTAAAAGCTGTATAAGGATATATTTTTTCACCAACAGGCATTTGACTAACCTTTCATATTTTTATTACTCCAAAAATGCAATTAGAACAATGTAGATGTTACAAAATTTTTATTATTCGATACCTCATTTTCAATAACTCTGGTTCTATTCAATCTCCAGAATACTTTTTCCTTTTTCTCCGCTTATTTTCCTGTTTATTTTTGATATTTCCTCACACCATCTCTGTCTTTCCCTGTGTTCCAGGTTCATTATATCTTCATATTGCCAGTGGAAATAATATGCAATAAAGGCTACCTCCTCATAAATTTTATCGAGGGGGTAGCCTATCATTCCCCCGATTTTTCTAATCCCACCTCAAATTGATGTTCACATTTTGGGCATATAACTTTTATGCCTGATATACCATTACTGTTAATCCTGTTGTAAAGATCCTGAAGATAAGAGAGGTCTGATGTAAAAAGATTTTCTATTACTTTTGGATTGATTACCTGCAATGTCCCGAGTTTCTTAATGACTCTTGACAACACTATTATTGAAAGATATGCTGGATTTGCCTGAACTCTCGGGTCTTTAATCGGCAGTATTTCGTCTGCTGCTGTCGCAAGTCTCATCAGACCGTTTCTATGAAGATTTCCTTCCTCATCAATGTATCCCTTTGGTAATGTAAATTCAAATTCTGTTTGAAAAGCCATCAACGAACCTCCGTATCCTGATATTTTTTATCTATGAAACCCTCTGGATGCCTTCATGAACAATTTCAAGTGTTTCAATCGCAACATCATTACCTTTGGCAGTAAAGTCAGGGGCATCATATTTTGTAGGCCATGCCTGAATAATATTCCACCTTGCTTTATCACTGCCTGCTTCATCAACAAGTATGATAGAAATATTTCTCCGCGCTCCATCTGCTCCTGTATCTACAACCTGTTTCCTCCAGTTATATAAATCCATTGAATCAGTGATCCCCCACTTAAGTGTTATGTTTGAGTATTTTGTTAATCCCGAGAGTTTTCTAACAGTTGTTGGATCAGTCCCTTCTCTGTATTCGATAGGGTCTGTAGTTGTATCACCAATAGTACACTCACTGAATCCTGCTTGAGTAATTCCATCAATTTCAACCCTGAATCTGAAATTTCTGTAAGGGTCTTTTCTTTGTCCAACCGCCATATATACCTCCTTTTTTAAATAAACGTATTGTTAAAAAAATTCACAGGGATAGCTCTGATCAATAATACTTATTCTGTTACCGATGAACCACCTGCCCATTGAGCAATACGGAATATTACAAATTCTGCCGGCTTTACCGGTGCTACACCGATAACACAGATAAGCCTTCCATTGTCTATATCATCCTGTGTCATAGTTGTTCTGTCACATTTAACAAAAAATGCTTCCTCAGCTTTTGTTCCCATTAGAGCACCCTCACGCCAGACTCTTGTTAAAAATTCTGTTATGGTAGCCCTTACCCTTGCCCATAATTTTTCATTATTTGGTTCAAAAACAACCCATTGAGTTCCTTTATCAATAGATTCTTCAAGATAAAGGAAAAGTCGCCTGACATTTATATACTTCCACAGTGTGTTTGATGAACATGTACGTGCTCCCCATACTCTTATACCCCGTCCGGGAAACACACGTATAAGATTAATGCCTGCTGGATTCAATATATCCTGCTCGCCTTTATTCAATTGGTATTTAAGATCAACAACACCTGAAACCTTCTCATTTGCTGGAGCCTTATGTACTCCTCTTGACTGATCGCTTCTTGAATAAATACCCATTACAGCACCTGAAGGAGGAATGAATATATCTTTTTTCTCCAGTGTATCATAGACTTTTATCCATGGATGATATAGAGCAGCATATGAAGTATCAATAAGATTTCTTTGAGCCTGCAGGTCAGAGACTTTTTGTGCATTTTCCTTCATATCAAGAACCGCAAATCTATCCTTCAGATTTTCGCAATGAGCTACCAGTGCAAGCTGAACATTAATATCAGTTATACCCGGTGCAGCGATAATACTTACCTCATCAATGTCTTTAAATGCCTCAATTCCTGAACGTTTGCCCGGTCCATTATCAACTCCTTTAAAGTCAGATGCGTTAAGGCCTGAAATGGTTCCATCACTACCATTTGCAAGTTTAATATAAAGTTTTCCATTTATCAGATCATTGTTTACTGGCATATCAAATGGATCGGTACGGTTATAATCTGTCGATGTAGAATAAGGCGATTTTAGAGTTATCAATGATGAGCGATTATTCACAACTTTAATAAAATAATTTGAAGTATCAGGGTTCATTGAAAGATAATTAAAAGTTTCCATATCATTCTTGTAAATTACCTGAAGATCAAATTCACATGTTGAAATTGTTCTTGCAGGCAGAGTTTCTGTATCAATAACTCCTGCATCTCCTGCAAGATGCCCGGAAAGTGTAATAATGTCATCCTGAATAGCAGTGATTTTTCTGTATTGTTTGTTTGAACCATTATCATAAACAACAATCGCTCCCCTGTAAAACCCATTTTTATTCTTTATTCTATAACGTGTTGAAACAGTTGCATCTCCTATAACTTCTGTTATCTGTGTTTTTGCCTGAGAAGATGGCATGCAGCGCACAAGAATATCCTCTCCCCAGTCACCTTTGTTTATAGCAAAAATATCAAGTGTTTTAGCTGCAGCAGATGTTGCCCCTGCAAGTGTTGATACAACAACACGAGTGGATTTTTTTGGATAGCTGCTTCCGATAGGACTGCTCAGTGTCACTGAATTTGATGAAGCGTTATAAGAGGATATTGACAGTCCAGAATGAGACGATTCAACAGAACCATCAGCTCTTAACTTTTCAATTCTGAGGATGCTTGTTACATCAATACCGTTAAGGGACTCGAGCTTCAATATTGTATCGCCACTATTAAAATCTTCTGTAAGTTGTGTAACTGCGCCACAACTTACGGATGTATTTTTTGCTTCCTGTGCATCTGATGGCAGCACCCTCAAGACATAACATCTGCTCCCACCATTAATAAAAAAACTTTCAACAGCATACGGAAGAAAGCGATAATTACTAAAACTTTCTGGCAAATATGAACCAAATTTTCTCTGAAAATCAGAAAAACTTGTTACAAGTTCAGGCAGACCTTCTGAAGTACCTTTTTCTGCAACACCAAGAAAACCTGCTGTGCTTGTGCTGACACCTTCAATTGGTTTTGCACCGATTTCTATTTCTTCAACATATACACCTGGTGATAAATATTCTGGCATCTTTTCCCTCCTTTTTATTCAATATTCAGTTACCTGTTACGTTTTCGGCAGGAAGAACGTTTATCATCTAAGGGAATGTTATAACCCCAGTTGAAAATGTCTTCCCTTCAAATATCCCGGCAGTTATTATTTTTGTATCACCGCCTTTCTCTATATTTATCTGAATCTGTTCATGTTTAATATTCTTAAAATAAAGAACGAATTCTCCTCTTTCGTCAGTAATAGTTTCAAACTGTTTACCAATAACTTTAATTAAAGCATTATCAACCGGGCCAGCTATGCTGTTTAACATTCCTCTTATTAAAGTTGAATTTTCAGGAAAAGGATATGAGGGTTTAGGAATTAACTGTACAGATACAACTGGATTCTTAGGGTCAATTGAAGATGTATCAATCTGTTTACTTACGGAAAAGAATAATTCACTCTCAATCATAACTGAATAAACGCCATCGCAGAGGTCTGTAAAAATAAAATAACCGCTCAGATTCCTGTAAGCCAATCTGTTATTTTCAGGAATTGATACCTTAATAGCATCAGGAACCATTCTACCTGTCAGGTTGTCAGTAATCCAGAAAACTATTGATGCTTTTGTGATCAGGCTGTCCGTTTGGTAAAAATTATATATTTCATTACTGTATCTTCTGGCCGAAGACATTTATTCAGATTTCCTTTTCATTACAAGATGCCGGTGACCCATCTCTTTTGATATAACTCTTTGCGCACTCATCTCTATTGATGAATCTATAATTACGGGAGTTACCATATAACTGACTGAAAGTTTATAGGGAACGTCCTGAAAAGTTCCCCATATCTTTGTAAGGTCATCGAGTGAGAGTGGATTAAAAATAATCTTAATTTCATTATTACTTCCCGACAGACTACCCTGAAGTATGCTTCCTGATAATACCGGGTTGTTGAAAAATATCTGCATTACTTTTCCAAGAATATATTTTTCCTGTGCAGCATCATTGCTGTATGTAGTAACAATATAAAAGAGTTCAAGAAACAGAGGAGGTTGTAGAATACTGTTATTGTCGATTATTTGCGTCCTTTCATTTCTTAGAAAAATATTTTCAGTAATTTGATAAAGAAAAATCAGAACTTTGTTTGGATTTCCTGATTCATTAATTATTTCTTTTGGTGATTTAAGGCTTATCATGGGCTTCGGACTTATTCCTGTCCATGGATCATCTTCAAGCAATTTCTGTAAAGTCTCACTCACATCTCCTATAACTGTATAATTACTCATTGGCATCCTGTTTCAAGTATTTCATAGTATTCTCCAAATTCATTTTTAAGACATAATTTCCCTATTTTTTCATATTCTATTTTTATGGCATAGATAAGATGAGAAATATTGATTTCTTTATTCTCTGATGCTGCAAGAAACGCTGCATTAGTAGCAACATTTCTTATGTTGCCTCCTGAGAGCTTGAACTGACGGGCAAGAAAGTTAAAATCTATATTATTATTCAAAGGAGCATTTTCCGGAAATATTGAAAGCCATATATCTTTTCTCATGGCTTCATCAGGAAAAGGGAAATCTACAATATAATGCATTCTTCTAACAAATGCTTCATCTATATTGCTTCTTAGATTTGTTGCGAGAACGACTATGCCATCGTATTCTTCAATCTTTTGTAAGAGATATGCAATTTCAATGTTTGCATAACGGTCATGAGCATCTCTTACTTCAGAACGCTTCCCGAAAAGAGCATCTGCTTCATCGAAGAAAAGTATTACATTACTATTTCCGGCTGCTGTAAATATCCTGTCAAGATTTTTTTCTGTTTCACCAATATATTTACTGACGATTCTTGAAAGATCAATCCTGAAAATATCGATATTCAGTTCTCTTGCAATTATCTGGGCAGCCATTGTTTTGCCTGTACCAGATGAACCCGAAAAAAGTACATTAAGCCCTTTACCCATAGAAAACTTTCTGCCAAATCCCCATTCGCCAAGAACTTTGTGCCTGAATTTAACATAATTACATATATTGCGTAATATACTTTTTCTATCAGCAGGTAACACAATGTTATCCCACGAATATGTATAATCTAATTTTTTAGCCAGAGAATTAAGCTCTGAATCAGAATAGAGACGACAGGCATTATATATATCTTCAGGTTTAATTTGATTATCCCCGCGTTGCCACAAGGCTATATTGCTGGCTGCTTCAAGAGCAGCTTTTATTCTTCCTTCAGTAAAATTAAATTTAGATGCTATTTCTTCTGTATCATGAGAACTGATATTTCTATTATCTCCGTTCAAACAGATTTCCCATATATTTTTTCTTTCAATATCATTAAATTCAGGGAATTCAACATCAATAAATGAAAAATTCTCTAAAAATGAGATGTTCTGGCATGGTTTTTTGCTTATTACAAAAGTTAATCTTGAGAATGTCTTTAAAGAATCTATTAAAGAAAATAACATTGATGCTTTTTCTTTATTTTCTGTCAATGCTTCAATATTATCAAGACATAATGCTCCCTGTTGTAAAATACATTCTCTTCCAAGAATCCATGAAACTTCATCAAAATTTCCGGGTTCAGTAATAAGCCGTTCAATATCAACATATAAAACAGGAATACCAAGTCTATTACATACTCTTATCACAGTAGTTTTTCTACCTGAACCTTTTTTACCATGAAAATAGAAGAGAAGATTTTTTTCTTTCTTATTTCTATTATTAAAGTATGCGTCTATAAAATTAGTTGCTTTTAATAAAACGCTTTCCTGGAAATGATTATTATCGTATTTAATTTTATTTTCAATGAGTCTTACAGAATTCCCGAGCCTGACATCCAGTATGTCAGAACCCAATAAAAAAGCACTAATTCGGTCATCTAACTTTATAGATTTTGATAAAAGTGGTACTGTATTATCCTGGTTCATATCTGACAATTGAATTAATTTAAACTTGATTAAAGGTGAAGAATGATAGAAAGATGGAAGACCACGAAGTCTTTCCTCATCTGAAGAGAATAAAAAATTCAAAATTAGATTAACTGTGGGTTTTTTAATTGTTACATCATTCTGAATATATGCAAAAAGCTTTTCGTATTTTCTGTCAATTTCAGGGGCTAAACATATGATAATGCATTGTTCTTCGAAATCATTCAGATGGAATAACCTCGAAAAATGTGGTATTGAAAGATAAACTCCTTTATTTAAACTTGCTTCTTTACGTCCATTGATGCTCTTCTTCAGTTTTCTGGCTTCCTGAAGTATATCTATTATTTCTTTGCTTTCATTCAGACCTGAATGAAATTTCCTGTTTAACGATAGGATTTCACTAATTTCTTCATCTTCAATAACAAGACCTTTTAATTTATTATCAGTCTTACCATACAATTTCTCGTGTTTCAGAATTCTTATTTTAATCAGCAAATCAAGGTAATCAAGTTCATCTGATAAATGCTCGTAACTGCATGTATATGCTTCCTGCATATTTTTCCTTTTTTTGCAACTTCTACGTTATACTGGTTATGGTAAATGTCTGATTATTTCCTCGTTATCTTCGATTACCAGCACTCTCTTGCCCATTTTTATCTCCCTAAATAACAAAAAGGATTAGTATTTTTTGTTGTTTAATAACTAAATATAATTAAATTCTCAATCACTTTTTTTACAATTATAGAGAATATTTATCATATGCTAAATAAAAAATCAAGCAAAAAATTATGAATAACATTTTTATATCATAATTTGACTGGTTATTAAATTTTTACTCGAACACTGCTATTAGAATAATAATGTGGGTGAATAACAAAGATTAATCCGAAAAATACAGACATTGCTAAATAATTATCCAACCTGAAGTTATTATCATAAGATTAATTATTATTTAGCAATAGATTATATTATAGATTTAATTAACAGGTTTTTTAATATTATATTCCTTATCAATACTGTAAGCCATAATTACTGCTGTATCAATATCCTCAAATGGGAATCCAGGTGCTTCAAGAACAAGATGAGGTGCTTTATCATCAAATTTTAAATTAAATTCCGCACTTTTTTCATAAAGAACTGTGCCGGGAAGCACATGCAGGATGCTAAAAACAATATTTGAAGGCTTAATGTTTATAATGGTTTTCGCTGAATTAATAAACTTAAAAAAGTTATCACCAGGCAGACCAATAATAAGATCACTGGTTACTTCGATTCCATTTTGCTCAAGAAGTCTCACCGCATTTTTGAATTTGTCTGCTTTATAAAATCTATTAACAATTTTCAAAGTATCCTCATTAACTGTCTGGGGTCCTGTCTCAACACTTTTAACATTTGCCTTTTTGAACATAGATACCACTTCTTCATCTACAAATTCAGCAATAATCTCAACAGTTCTCAGTTCACTTCCATAACGATTGGCAGAGGCAATTATATCAGCAAGTTTTTCGAGTCTTTCTTTTTTTAAATTAAAAACTGTATCAATAAAATGAAAACTCTTAATATCAGGGTTGCTTAAAACTAAATCAATTTCTTTTTTTACCCTCTCGTCAGGAAAAAATCTAAGTCTCGGAAGGTTCTTTCCTTCATAACAATAATGGCATCTAAAAATGCAGCCTCGATAGGTTTCTATATATGTAACCCTATCTCTCGGGACTAAAATACCCTCTAAATATGGTGAAGGAATTTCACCAAGGTCTTCAATTGGCTCTCTATCAGGGTTTTCAATAATATTCCCATTATTTCTGAATAAAATACCGGTTATTTCATTCAGGCTTGAATTAATTAAATAATGTCTGAGTATTTCCGAGAAAGTTATTTCACCTTCTCCTTTTACAACAATATCAATAAAAGGATTTTCTGAAAGATATTTCAAACCAGCTGGACCTGCCTCAGGTCCACCAAGAATAATCTTTGTATCAGGATATATTTTCTTAATTATTCGTGCTGTATCAAGCACTTTCAAAATATTCCAGCAATAGCATGAAAACCCTATCACCTCTGGTCTTATCTGTGAAAGATAATAAATAACCTGCTGGACATTAAGAATTTCTGCATCAAAATCAATTATTTCTATATCTATGTTCTGTCTTATTAAATTATCTTTTAATGCATAAGCCTTTAGATAGCCAAGAGCAAGTGAAAAATGGTTTGCCCAATTGAATGATATGAGAGCAACTTTCTTTTTATGATTCATAAAGACGCCTTATATCCTCAAGGTATTTGTTTTCAATCACAGGTAAAAACTCCATGCCATTTTTTCTGATATATTCAGAGTTGATCCCGGGGCATATAGTTTTGAAAATACAGTCTGAGCATTTTTCTGATATATTCAGAGTTGATCCCGGGGCATATAGTTTTGAAAATACAGTCTGAGCATTTTTCATGATATGTCAGATTTTTATAAAATAATAGAGTGTTGCCTTCATAAATTTCATTCATATGTTTTTCATAGCCTTGCATTACACAGAAGGGAAAACCTTCTGTCAGAATCCATGTTCGATTAAAAATACTGATATTTATAGAATTGACCAGAAAGGGTAAAATATCTCTATAACACAGAGCAGGGTCATTATAACTGAGAATTATACGATTCACACCAAAATTTATTGAAAGTATCACTATATCCTGTATATCTCTATAATTATCTTTACAGACAGGTATGCGTATAGCAACAAATTTATCCTGAATGGATGAAAGATTACTGAGTCCATTGATTGTATCATGAAAGCTGCCTGATATACGGGTAATTTTATCATGCACAACAGGACTTGAACCCCATAACTTTATTTCATAGAGGAAACATCCTGCATCTATCAGGCTGTATAGATTATTAATATTTGAAAGAATGCGGCCATTTGTTAGAATTTTGATTCTCTTAGTTCCTGATTTAACAAGGTTCTGTATTATCTGTAATATATCTGCTCTTAAAGTCGGCTCACCCCCATAGAGTAATATATTATCTATTTTTTCTGAAGAACTTAAAACAACGTCCAGCTCATTCTTCGAAGATATACTACTGGAAACACAGTTTATGCACCTATTATTGCAGAGATGTCCGAGATATATTTTATGATATTTTAACAAAATTAATCTTATCCTGAATGATTAAATAGCACAGTTTATTTAAAATTATATCACATGATGCCACATTTAATTCCAAATCTTATTTAATGTTACCAAGCCCTGATCGCCTAAAAATGCCACTATAACAATACAGATTTTGCGAAAAAATAATTTTTGAGCAAAGGTTTTATTCATGTCAAATAAATCTTCAAGTAATGTAAGCATAATTTTGGTTAAAATCTACTTGAAATATATTTTTTAATAATATACTATAAATATTATATTTTATGAATTTATTTTTAAAGGAGGGTAATATGACTACTCTTAATGAATTAAAAAAGGACAGAACTCTCGTAAATTCTATTGATTGGGAAATGACACCTGAAATGGCAGTAAGGTTACATCTTGAATGGGGCAATGTCTGGTCTGATATTAACAGAGGATATTTAATTCGTTCTAAAAATGATTATTCTGTGTATTTTCTCTTGAATTGCGCACGAAAACCTTGTTCTCTGAATTTGATAAAACTATCTCCACATCAGGCAATAGATCTTGCAGAAATAGAAGTTCCTGAAAAATTTCAGCATAAATATTCTAATTTTAATGGAGTATATGCACCAGAAGGCGAGCTTAAAGAATGGCTAAAAAAAGAATTAAATGTTGAATAGCATCAAAAAACGTAAACTGTAAATCTTGAAGCGTAAAGCGTCAGTTCCGTAAAACGTAACATGTTAATTCCGTAAATCGTGAAGTTTTAAAAACGTGCTCACGCGCTTATGGTTGTTGACAGGTCACGGTGTTATTCCCCCTTTGTTAAGAGGTTAGTGATTATTCCCCCTTTGTTAAGGGGGTCAGGGGGTTGTTCCCCCCTTTTTTCATAGAGCAAAGCATTATCTGAAATTAATAAACCTTTTTTACAACCCCCTTCATCCCCCTTTTCTAAGGGGGAATTTTTTGTATTCCCTTTTTTAAGAGTGTCATGGGGTTGTCCCCTCTATCAAGAGGGGTGTCACGAAGTGACGTGGTGTGTAGGCTTTGCGCTATGCTATTTTTCGTAAAAATCGTAAAGCGTAAATCGTGAAGCGTCAATTTGCGTAAAGCGTAAAACCGTGAAGCGTAACGTGTTGTTTTTCCGTAAAGCCTAAAATAAACGCAACAAACTAAATAAACTCAATGAACGGTTTTTTGAACATAGAACGTAGAACATAGAACAGTTTGTTACGTTCTTTCGGTTTTACGTGCTTACGGTTTTTCACGCTTTACGTGCTTACGTGTTTACGCTTGCTCGCTTGCTATCTTGTTTGCTTGCTAGCTGTTTTAACATAGAACATAGAACGTAGAACAGTCGTTTAACATAGAACGTAGAACGGTTGTTTCACGCTGACGTGCTGATGGGCTTTAGTAATGTTTTTTAAGCTCAAAGAGAACCTGTTTTGCAACAGCTTTCAGGGTTTCAAAAACCCCTTTTCCAGTAACTGCAACAGCTTCAAATGAAGGAACATTTCTGTAATTAAGCAGCTTCTCAAGATCAGCCACAGGAACTATATTAGGCAAATCTCTTTTATTGTATTGAATTGCAAAAGGAAGTTTATCAAGGTCATATCCCTGTTCAGCAAGATTTATTTTTAAATCTTCAAGACTTTCAATGTTCGATTCTGTTCTTTCTATCTGGCTATCAGCAACGAAAACAACTCCATCAACTCCTTTAAGAATCAATTTACGACTTGCAGCATAAAAAACCTGTCCCGGAACAGTGTATAAATGAAATCTGATTTTAAAGCCTTTTATATCACCAAGAGCAAGAGGAAGAAAATCAAAGAATAGAGTTCTTTCAGTTTCAGTCGCAAGTGAGATGAGCTTTCCCTTTTGTTCGGGATTTGTCTTCCTGTAAATAAATTGCAGATTGGTGGTCTTACCACACAAGCCAGGTCCGTAATAAACAATTTTACAGTTTATCTCGCGGGAGGAATAATTAATGAAGGACACAGGGGATACACCTACCTGAAGAGATTATCGATATCTTCATCACTAATTTCAGCAAAAAGGGCTTCTTCAAGCTTGCCTTCTCCTTTTTCCTTTTCAACCTTTCTAGTAATCTCATCAAAAATGCCTGCCAATGACTCTGATGCTTTCTTAACCCTCAGTCTAACAAGTCCAAGAGATGTCCGGTTGTCAAATATAACTACAAGAATGATTCTTTGCCCGATGAGAGATATGTGTATATTGTCTTTTTCACCTTCATGAAAAAGAATAGTAAATTCTTTTTCCCCAAGAAGCCTTGCAATACCACCTGTAGCAGCTATATTGCCTGCTGTAAGGGATGCAAGTGAGGTGGTGTCTATGTCATGGGTTTCACCTGCGGAAGCTATTAGCTGGCCATTTTTATCTACAAGAAATACTACTTTGGCGTTTGCCTGATGATATAGCTTCTTGAGTTCAGCGTCAATTCGCTGGAACTCTTCTTCATACATTATGAGGTCAGAACCCATCATATCTCAATAATTATCATACCCAACTATCTTTCAATTATCAAGATGAAAAACAGGCTTCTTCTTTCTGGAGCCTTTCCCATTCTCTATCAATCTCTTCCTGAATTTTTCTGAGAAGTTCTTCAGAATCAGGTTTAAAAAGATGTCTGAATCGTCCCTGTGTTTTAAGAAAATCAACAATGGGTTTCTTTTCTTTTGGTTTAAAAGTTATTTTAGTCACTCCATTTTCGATCTCATATAATGGCCAGTAACAGGTTTCAACAGCAAGACGGCTCAACATTATAGCATCATCAGTTCTTGATCTCCATCCTCTGTTACATGGTGATATAATATTCATAAATTTCGGTCCTGGAATATCAAGAGCTTTTCTTACTTTTCTAACAAGGTCAGCCCAGTGGCTTGGAGATGCCTGTGCAGCATAAGGAATATTATGTGCTGCCATTATCTTTGTAAGATTTTTCCTCTGCTCAGTTTTTCCGGGCACAACACTTCCTGCAGGTCTTGTTGTTGTATCAGCACCAAATGGAGTTGCGCTTGAACGCTGAATACCTGTATTCATATAAGCTCCGTTATCATAACAGATATACAGCATATCATGGCCACGTTCCATTGCTCCAGAGAGACTCTGAAATCCTATATCATATGTTCCACCATCACCACCAAAAGCTATAAACTTTATATCCTTATCTATTTTCCCCTGCTTTTTAAGTGACCTGTACATAGTTTCAACGCCTGATATAGTAGCAGCTGCATTCTCAAATGCATTATGTATCCAGGGAATCTTCCATGCAGTGTAGTCAGATATACAGCTTGATACTTCAAGACATCCAGTAGCATTCGAAGCTATAACAGGATAGTCTGATGCAAGTAAAACCATCTTAACTATAATGGGTGCTCCACATCCAGCACATAATCTATGTCCGGATGCAAATAATATCTCTTTCTTCGAAAGTTCTTTTAATGTAACAGGCTTTGCCATTTCTATTCCCTCACTCCTATATATTCCTTGTAGCTTTTTACTTTCCCGGTTTCTGCAATATTTATAAGTTCATTGAGAACAAGCTCAGCATGTTCAGGCAGATAATCCCTTCCACCAAGTCCATATATTTTGTTTATTAGTAAAGGCTTTTCTTTATAAGGATATAAACTCGCAGCAATATCTGAATAGACAGGCCCATAAGAAGAGCCAAAGCAATCTGCTCTGTCAAGAACACATAGAACCTTCAAATGTTTTAAAGCCTCACCAATTTCTTCATATGGAAATGGCCTGTATAAACGCGGCTTGAGCAACCCTGCTTTAATTCCCTTATTCCTGAACTCATCAATGACATCCTTTGTTGTCCCTGCTGCTGAATTTAGAATAACAATTCCAATTTCAGCATCTTCCAGTCTGTAAGTCTCGAAAAGACCATATTTTCTTCCTGATAATCTCTCAAAATCAGAGGCAACATCCAGAACAACCTTAGCTACCTTTGTATTAACCTCTGCCTGAGCTCTTCTGAACTCCATATAATAATCGGGTAGAATAAGAGGGCCATAACTTAATGGATGCTGAATGTCAAGTAAAGGATAGAGTTGTTTGAAATCTCCTACAAAATTTTGAACCTGCTCATCATCAAGATATTCAATCCTTTCAATTGAATGGCTTATTATAAATCCATCAAGACATATCATCACAGGAAGTCTTATATCCATATGTTCTGCAATACGGAAGGCCTGAATTGTATTATCATATGCTTCCTGAGCATTTTCAGACCAGAGTTGTATCCATCCTGTATCGCGTGCATACATCGCATCTGAATGATCTCCGTGTATATTTAAAGGAGCAGAAAGTGCTCTGTTTACAACAGGCATTACAATAGGCAATCTTGTGCCTGAAGCAATATACAGAATTTCATTCATTAGAGCCAGCCCCTGTGAAGAAGTAGCTGTAATAACTCTTCCTCCTGCTGCAGAAGCACCCACACACGCACTCATAGAACTATGTTCGCTTTCAACAAGAATTAATTCTGTTTTGACTTTTCCATCAGAGACAAAACTTGAAAATCTCTGCATCATATCTGTTTGGGGAGTAATTGGATATGCAGCGCAGACATCAGGATTAACCTGCCTGAGGGCATTGGCCACAGCTTCATTACCTGTTACAGCAACTATCTTTGCCATTACTTACCCTCCTCTATCATGATAATCGCTTTATTCCCTTTCTTTCCAGGACACTCAAGTGCGCATATTCCACAACCTTTGCAATATTCATAATCAAATTCTCCACGTTTGCCATCTTTTACTTTTATTGCATTATCAGGGCAATATATCCAGCAAAAAAGGCACTGAATACAATTTTCTTCTTTCCAGACAGGTTTAGAAGACCTCCATGAGCCTGTCTTAAATTTTTCAGAACTACCTGGCTCAGTTATCACAGAGCCGGGATTAACCTCTTTCCAGTTCTTAAGTTTCATCCTTCTTTTACCTCCTCATATCCGCGCCTTGTCGCTTCGAGGTTTCCATCTATAATCTTTTGTGAGAATTTTTTCCCAAAACTTTTCCTTACATCTTCAAGTAGATGCTCAAGTGTTACAAGACCGGTAACTTTACATACAGCTCCGAGCATCGGTGCATTAGGTAGAGCCCTTCCTATGTGTTCGATTGCAATTTTTGTAGCATCAATCGTAAACACTTTCTGCGTCGGTAATGCATTAAGCTTCTTCCTGATTTCTTGAGGATCTCTGGATGTGTTAACTATAAACGCAGCGTCCTCTTTTGCTCCTTCTGTAACATTAACAGCATCAAGCAATGTTGCATCAACAATACTGACAACCTGTGGATGTAAAACAGGACAATGCATTCTTAATTCATGCGAACTAATACGATTATAAGCTCTTAAAGGTGCACCTGCTCTTTCAGGTCCATATTCAGGAAATGCCTGCACATATCTTCCACCACTCAGACATGCATCTGCAAGAACTTTTGCTGCAGTAACTGTTCCCTGTCCACCCCTTCCATGCCATCTGATTTCTAATGTATCAGCCATAGTCATCCTCCGGGTATTTTTTAAGAAAGTTTTTTATTTTAGCATAAAATACATTAAAAATTTCAAAAAATTAACGCTTAGAATTCTGAACGCATAGGAAAACCGAATAATAAAAGCAAACAAACTATCAAACTCGTAACCTTTTGACGTATATCATTGTTTTCGTAAACCGTAAAGCGTCATATTCCGTGAAGCGTAAATCGTAAAAAGCGTAAATACGTAAATCGTGAAGCGTCAATTTGCGTAAAGCGTAAATCCGTGAAGCGTAAAGTGTTGTTTTTCCGTAAAGCCTAAAATGAACGCAACAAACTAAATAAACTCAATGAACGGTTTTTTGAACAT
>FWPV01003484.1_pt1 | contig 35547 bp, 39 predicted proteins | sample 2228371 | NCBI WGS metagenome assembly FWPV01 (sample SAMEA103939776, study PRJEB20133) | metagenome | reverse complement strand
CGAAGCGAGGGATGGGCCGCAGGCCCACAAGCGACGACGCCGCAGGCTCGCCCCCTGCAAGGAGGAGCGCAAAGCCAGGCGCCAATCTGGCACGAAAAGCGGGCGCGTAGCGGGCTCACCCAAGGGGTGTCCTTCAGCGAAGGCAAAAATCGTAATGTTCTCCTCATGTTATGAATCCAATGGAGCGGTCAACTGCAGTTTTTAGGTTGAAATAACCGGGGGGCAGGGAAATGGATGCGAGACAGACCGTTTTCGTCTACGCTTGGACGCCTGCAGACACCACCTGCTCCGAACGCGCCCCGTTGACTTCATGCGTTCCGTGCCCGTATAGGGAGGATGCGCCGGCTGGGGGTGATCGCCAAGATCAGGCGTTACGGATCGGGACTGTCGGGCATGCAGGGGAACGGCCTGTGGGTCGGTCGTCAGACCGGAGGGAGTTCGGTTGGGGCCTGCGATGATGGATAGACGATGAAACTGGTATAAGGCGTGATGAGCAGCGGAAACCAGTCGACGCGCGGGGGGGTGCGGGTCCTCATGTACACCGCCTACCTGGAGCCCGAGTACAGCGGGGCGGCGCTGCAGGCCCTCACCCTGGCGCTGGCGCTGCGCAGTCGGGGGCATTACGTGGAGTTCATCACCAACCGCTGGGCGGGACTGCCGCAACGGGGCGAGGTGGATGGCTTTCCTCTGTGGCGGATCGAGCCGGGCCGGCTAAGCAAACATCGGGAATTCCGCCTGTGGTTTAACCTGGCCCGGCTCGTCTGGCAACGCCGGCGGGACTTCGACATCCTGCACAGCCACGGGGCCTATTACACCCATGCCTTCGTCGGCCCCCTGGGCCGGGTGACCGGGCTCAGGACCCTGGTCAAGGCCAGCCTGGCCAACGACGATCTACAGGACTTGAGCCGACCCGTGATCGGCCGGGTGCATCGGTTCATGTTGCGACGCATCGATGCCTGCGTGGCCATCAGCCAGGATCTGGTACAGGAATTCCGTGCCGGCGGGCTCGATCCGGACCGGATCCACTACATCCCCAACGGGGTGGACACCAGCCGCTTCCGGCCGGCCCTGCCATCCGAAAAGGCCGCGCAGCGCGCCCGGCTTGGGCTTCCGGAAGACTGGCCTATCGCCCTTTACGTGGGCGTGCTGGATGAGCGCAAGAACATCCTCTGGCTGGCCCGGCACTGGGTGGAAACCCAGGGATTCGGCACCCGCGCCCTGCTGGTGGCCGTGGGGCCCCAGAGCCGGGAGGATCCGGAGGGGAGCCTGCGCGGCCGGCTGCAGGCCCTGGGCCGGGAGGCGCCCCGCCTGTTCCAGCTACAGGATTTCACCCCCGATATCGTACCCTGGTACCAGAGCGCGGACGTGCTGGTGCTACCCTCCCTCAAGGAGGGCTTGCCCAACGTGGTTCTGGAGGCCATGTCCTGCGGACTGCCCTGCGTGGCGGCCAGGGCCAGCGGCAGCCGAGAGCTCATCGTGCAGGGGCGCACGGGCTATACCTATGTACACGGCGATACCAGGGAGCTGGCCAGGGCCATGGAACTGTGCCTGGGGCCGGAAGGCCCGGCCCTAGGTCGGGAGGCGCGCAAACTGGTGGAGGAGCGTTATTCCATCCAGAGCGTTGCCGACCGCTACGAAGCCCTCTACGCCCGGCTCCTGGGCCGGCCGCATCAGGAGGACGACATGGACATGACGGCCAAGAAGGAGGACGACACATGATCATCCGCGCCCGCGCACCGCTGCGCCTGGGACTGGCCGGCGGGGGCACCGATGTCTCGCCCTATTGCGACCGCTATGGGGGGCTGGTGCTCAATGCCACCATCGACAAGTATGCCTACGCCATCCTGGAGCCCGAGACCGAGTGGTCGCGGGTGACCTTCGTGGCCGCCGACAAACAGGAGCGCTGGCAGGGTGCCGCCGAACCGCATCTGCCCCTGGACGGCCGCTTGGACCTGCACAAGGGGGTGTACAACCGCATCGTGCGCGACTTCAACGGCGGCCGGCCGCTGCCCCTGAAACTCACCACCCACACCGATGCCCCGCCTGGCTCCGGCCTGGGCTCCTCCTCCACCCTGGTGGTGGCCATGATCAAGGCCTTCGTGGAATGGCTCAACCTGCCCCTGGGGGAATATGACATCGCCCGGTTCGCCTACGAGATCGAGCGCAAGGATGTCGGTCTGTCGGGAGGGCGTCAGGACCAGTACGCCGCCACCTTCGGCGGCTTCAACTTCATGGAGTTCCACCCGGACGAGCGGGTGGTGGTGAACCCGCTGCGCATCAAGCGCTGGATCATGTCCGAACTGGAGGCATCGCTGCTGCTGTTCTTCGGCGGGGTGTCGCGGGATTCGGCCAAGATCATCGACGAGCAGGCGAAAAACGTCGATCGGGAGGACCCCGATGCCCTGCAGGCCACCCATGCCCTCAAGCAGGAGGCCATCAGCATGAAGGAGAGCCTGCTTAAGGGGGACTTCGACGGGCTGGTGGCCTCCATGGAGGCTGGCTGGCAGGCCAAGAAGCGCATGGCCAGCAGCATCTCCAACCCCCAGATCGAGGAATGCTACGAGATCGCCCGTGCCGCCGGCATGCGCGCCGGCAAGATCTCGGGCGCCGGTGGCGGCGGCTTCATGATGCTGTTGGTGGACCCGGCCCGGCGCATGGACGTGATCCGTGCCCTTTCCGGCCGCGGCCAGATCTACAACTGTCACTTCACGGAAATCGGGACCCAGGGATGGAAGATCTACTGACCCATGAGATTGCGGCGCAACTACGCGAGACGGCGGAGAACCTGCGGAGGATGAGCGAGGACGCGGCCCTGCATGCCACCCTGGCGCGGGTGGCGCAGGCCTGCATCGAGGCCTTGCACCGCGGCAACAAGATCCTGTTCGCCGGCAATGGCGGCAGCGCCGCCGACGCCCAGCACCTGGCGGGCGAGCTGGTGAGCCGCTACAACTACGACCGGCCCGGTCTGCCCGCCTTCGCCCTCACCACCGACACCTCGGTGCTCACCGCCATCGGCAACGACTACGGCTACGAGTGGCTCTTCGCGCGCCAGATCGAGGCGGTGGGAAGGGAGGGGGACGTGTTCATCGGCATCTCCACCTCGGGCCGCTCGCCCAATGTGCTCCACGCCCTACGTGTGGCGCGGGAGAAGGGGCTCATCACGGTGGGCTTCACCGGCCGCAGCGGCGGCGACATGCCCCCCCTGTGCGATCACTGCCTGCGGGTGCCGGCCGACGCCACGCCACGCATCCAGGAGGGGCACATCAGCCTGGGGCACACCCTGTGCTGGCTAATCGAGCGGGCGATGTTTCCCATGCCATGAGCACGCCTGACTGATGCGTAATGAGACCTCTGTCTTTACCCACCCATCCCCCGCGATGAGGGAGGGCCGGACTGCGGGTGACCTTCAACAATTCCGGATCAATCATCACCTCACACAAAGATAGGGTCCAGCCTTGTTACACGAAATCTTCGCCGCCCTGACCGAGCGTCTCAAGGAGGAGAGCATCCGTTTCTACTGGGAGCGGCTGGTGTCGCTGGTGCTGTTCGGGTCGGTGGCCAGCGGGCGCATGCGCCCGGATTCAGACATCGACCTGCTCATCGTGGCCGAACCCCTGCCTGCCGGGCGCATGGCGCGGGTGTGGGAGTTCGACGCGGTGGAGGCGGCCCTCAACAGGGATCTCGAGGCGGCTGGCCGGGCGGGGGTGCACACCTATCTCTCCCCCGTCTTCAAGACAACGGCCGAGGTAGAGCGGGGCAGCCCCCTCTTTCTGGACATGACCCTGGAGGCACGCATCCTGTACGACCGGGATGGTTTTTTCGCCCGCTATCTGGAGGGATTGCGTGCCCGCCTGCAGGCCCTGGGTAGCCGGCGCAAGGAGCTTTGCGGCGGCTACTATTGGGTGCTGAAACCGGATTGGAAACCCGGGGAGGAGATCCGCCTATGACTGCCCACGAGCTGGCCCGCAGATATCTGCAGAAAGCCACGGTGCGCCTGGAGATGCTGGATTTTTTCTATCAGCGCCGCGCCTGGTTCGATGTTCGCAATTTCATCGAGCGTACGACCTGACAGTCCTGGGCATGGGACAACCGCTTCCGCCTTTGCAGGCCATCATCCTGGCCGGCGGCCTGGGCATGCGGCTGCGGGCCGTGGTGCCCGACCTGCCCAAACCCATGGCCCCCGTCGCCGGCCGGCCGTTCCTGGCCCATGTCCTGGATGCCTTGGCGGAGGCCGGCTTCGAGGCCGTGGTGCTGGCCGTGGGCTACCGGCATGAGGTCATCCGGGAGCATTTCGGCAGCCGTCACCGGGGAATGGAGCTGCGCTACTCGCTGGAGGAACAGCCTTTGGGCACTGGGGGCGGCTTGCGCCTGGCGGTGGACCTGGTGACGGCGGACCCAGTGTTCATCCTGAACGGAGACACTTGGCTCGACCTGGACTTCCGGGCCATGTATGCCGCCCATGAGGCCGCCGGTGCGTGCCTCACCGTGGCCGTCTGTCGGGTGCCGGACGTGGCCAGATACGGCAGCCTGGAGATCGAGGAAGGTCGTATCGTGCGCTTCCGGGAGAAGGGTGCAGGTGGGCCGGGCCTGATCAACGCCGGCACCTACCTGGCCTCGGCGGGATTGTTACGCACCATCCCCCCGGGCCGGGTCCATTCCTTCGAGCAGGACCTGCTGGTGCCGGAAGGGGCCCGGATTCGGCCTCTGGCCTTTCTCACCGGGGGGCGTTTCATCGACATCGGCGTGCCCGAGGACTATGCCCGGGCCCAGTATCTGCTCGCGCCTGCGGCAGCGCCCGACCATGGGTAGGCCGGGACGCCGCGCCCTGTTCCTGGATCGGGACGGGGTCATCAACGTGGAAAAGAACTACGTCCACCGCATCGAGGATTTCGAGTTCCTGCCCGGCATCTTCGAGCTCACCGCCACGGCCAGGGACCTGGGGTTTGCGCTGGTGGTGGTGACCAACCAGGCAGGCATCGGCCGCGGTTATTACACCGAGGCGGATTACCGGCAGCTTACGGACTGGATGCTGGGCGTGTTCCGCGAGCGGGGCATCCCCATGGATGGCGTCTATCACTGCCCCTACCACCCCACCGCCGGGATCGGGGAGTACCGGCGCGAGTCTTTCGACCGCAAGCCCAACCCGGGCATGATCCTGCGCGCCCGGGACGACCTGGGCCTGAATCTGGCCGCCAGCATCCTGATCGGCGACAAGGACACGGACATGGCTGCTGGTCGCGCGGCGGGCGTGGGGCATCTCCTGCTGCTACAGACAGAGCCCGGTGAGGTGGTGACGCCAGGCGATGTGGTCGCGGTACACGATCTGGCCCAAGCCAGGGAATGGCTGGTCAGGCTGGCACATCCCTACATGGAATGTGACGATGCCGGCTGTCACAAGCCGTGGTGATGCGTTCAGGCGACGTCGCCAGGGTCTGGGATGGCAAGGTGCGCAGCAGACTTCGCCAACCCCCTGGCCCCTGTGGTCACCCCCCCTTGTGGTCCGGCCGGTCCTGCGTGCCTTGACCTTGGCTTCGCAAAGGTCAGCCTACGCCGAAGCGGATGACCCGTTTGTAGGGGCATGACCAGCCCCCTTGATAAGGGGTAGTCGCCAAGCGACCGGGGGATTTCACCTCCTCGACAGGTACTCCAGTCCATCCGCGAGGGATCACCCGATCAGCCGCCGCAGGATCTCGGCCCGCTGATCCGAGGTGAAGCGGCTCGCCGTGCGTTCCCGGCCATAGCGGCCCATGCGCTGTGCCTCCTCGGGGTGCAGCAGCAGGAAGGCGATCCCCTCCTCCACCGCCTCCACCTTCTCCCCATCCACCCGCAGCCCGCTGCGTCCCTCCTCCACCGCCGAGCCGGTGCCGCCCGCCCGGCCGGCGATCACCGGCTTGCCGCAGGCGTTGGCCTCCAGATAGACCAGGCCGAAGCCTTCAGTATCGCCGTTGATGTCCCGGTTGGGCATGGCGAAGAGGTCGCAGGCGTTGTACCAGCGGGGCAGTTCCTCCATCTCCACGTGTCCCAGCAGGTGCACCCGCCCGCTCACACCCAGCTCCTGGGCCAGCTTCTGGAGATACTCCCGGTCCCCACCGATGCCGATGATGGCGTAATGCACATCCAGCCCCCGCCTGAGCAGGCCCGGCAGGGCGCGCACCACCTGGTCGAAGCCCTTACGCCGCTGTAGCCGTCCCACCGAGAGGATCAGATGCTGCCCGTCCCTGAGTCCTAGACGCTGGCGCAGATCCTCGAATGGCAGGCCGGGACGCAGCCGCTCCACGTCCACCGTGGGATAGGTCATGACGATGTGCTCCGGCTTGACGCCGATCAGGGCGATCAGGGTCTCCCGGGTGAAGTCGCTGTTGGCCAGCACGTGGTCTGCGTGCCCTAGGGCAAAACGCATAGCCCTGAATTTGAAACCACGCCCCCAACCGGTGAGCTCCTCGCCATGGGCGTAGATCAGCACCTTGCTGCCGATGAGCCTGCCCACGGCCCAGGCCACGAGTCCCTCGGGCAGGGCGCGTCCGGCGAACACGGCGCGGAAGCGGTGACCCAGGGCCAGGCCGAGGGCCTTGAGGAAGAGCTTGGCATACATCCCCAGGGATTCCGGCCGCAGCCACGGTACGCGGTCGAGGCGCAGACGGTGTATGGTGTTGGGATGGGTGCGGTCGAACTCGCGACTCCCAGGCACCTCGGCGGTGATGATGTGCACTTCCTTGCCTCCCAGACGGCGGAAGTCGTCGTCGAAGGAGACGGCCGTTCCGCCCTTGGTGGGCAGGAACAGCTCGGTGATCATTAGAACGCCATCCCTAGACATCGGATCGGCATGGAATTGGTAGATGTGCGCCGGCTAGGCCATGCAGGTACCGGCGAGGCGGATCATGGCCGTTCATGAAGGCCTGGTGATCATGGACTGGGTTCCGGACAAAAGCGGCACCAGGGATTGGATGGCGTCCCCATGGTTCGAGTGGGTCCATGAACGGCGGGGGGGGTTGCAGGAACCGGTGTTTGCTCAGGTGGAGGAGGTGTTTCCTGTCGAACCGTTCCTTGTGGTACAGGGTCCGGGGCCTTGGCCTGGTTTTCGTCAAAGCCGCTGCTTTTGAGCAGTCTGCCCAAGGCAAACCCGCCATCGTCCATGATGGTCTTGCGGGGGTCAGGCCGATAGCCTTTGGTGTGATGGAGGATGAGGGCGAAGCGCATTCCATCCGGGCTCACGAGGCCTGCCTTCAAGGCCTGCACCACGTCCGCGATGGTGCGCCCGGGGGCCAGGGTGCCGGTGATGGTAAGGGAGTTCCCGGGCGGCAGTGCGTGGGGATCGTACATCTTGCCCTCTTTCGGATCTATCGTGAAATGCGCCATGTAATCCGGACTGAACCCAGGCCAGAATGCGTGATTGAAAGATTTTGCGTACCACTTCATGGGATAGTATTTGCCCAATAAGGAATCGTTGGTCTCCATCCTGACGAAGAGGTCGCGGTGGCGGCCCAGGTCGATGCCGATCCTGGGCACGCGGGTGGCAGGTTGAGGGATTTGGGAAAGGATGCGGAAATTGACCCTTGTGTCCAGTGCCTTTCTGTCGGGTGTTACCTCCAGATAGTAATACGCCCCTGCCTCCTGCCAGGCGTTACTAGCCGTACGCAATACTTTGCTGAAATCGAACATGGCCATTTGCTTTTGTGGCATTGCCTGCTCCGGAGTGTCCGGTGCCGATTCGCTTGGCTGGGCGCCAGGCAGGATCGGTTCTGGATACGGCTCTCTCCCTCCGAGCTTCACATAAAGGTTTTTTAGAGCGCCGGAATTCGGGTTGTGGCGCAACCCTTCCGATACCGCTAGCAGGGCCTCGTCCCTGCGCCCTAGATGCGAGAGATGCTCGGCGAGCTGGAGATAGGCACGGATCTGTTTTGTATCCAGGCTGACAACCTTTTTGAGGTCATTGATGGCACTGGCCCGATCACCCATGAGACCGTGGGCCGTGCTGCGGTACCAATAGACCTCTGGCATGAGCGCGAATTCAGGTTTCGCATGCTGAATCATGTAGTTGAGATTGCCCATGATGTCTTTCAGCATGGTCCGTCTCTGCTGGGAAGAATTCGCCTTGTAGAGATTGTTCAGCGTGCCGATAGCATCACACAAATGGTGGGTGTGCAGGAAATCTGGACCGTATTGCGCTTCCCAGCGTTTGTATTCCTCGCTGTTGGTATTGCGCGCATACCTGCCTGCGCAGTACGGGGGCATGGCGCGGATTTCCTGGGCCGTCCAGGAAAAGGCGGTACTGGGCATCATGATGATCAGGATGCCTGCTACAAGCAGAGACAGACGCAGGATGTTCATCATCGATCCAAGGGGATGAATGGGTGGCGATATCGTTGCTTTGCTCATCATGCTATGCAGAGGATATGGATGTCCGCCAGGCCACCCATCCCCGCATGACTGGCCAAAGGCCAACGAGCCTGGCCAGCTTGAAGAAACGATCATGCTGCCGGCAACGGGCGAGCCAGGTTTTCATACGGGTGGCGCGATCCTGGGTCAGCCACTCGGGATCATTGTCGCGGAGGATACGGTCGAGCCGCAACGGTGTGAGAAAGCGCACGTCGCCTTGTTCCTGGACACCTCGGCAGAGCCCCTGGACCTGATGCAGGGACCGCTCCAGGTCAGCGCCGAGGAAATTGCTGCGGTGGATCTCCAGAAGGCAGGGTCTGCCCAGGGTCTGCTTGGCGGCGAGGGCTGTCAGGGCCTGCGCGGCGGTGTGCCCCCGCTCCGGCTCGAAGTAGTCGTCCCGCACGATGTAGCCTACGCCAGCGCCCCGTTGCCCGTTGCACAGGGGGGCGGTGTCGCAGTCCGGCAGCCCAGCAGCGTTGCGGCAGGCGCTCCTCAAGCCCGGTGTGATGACCACCTCGATCCCTTCCCGTGCCCAGGCCGCCTCAACCGCTTCACTCCATACGAAGGTGGGCGGCACGGCGACCCGCGGCCGTTCACCAAACACGCGCTCGAAGAGCAGTACCTCCTCGTGCACCGCGCGGGCGATCTCCTCGGGCGGAAGCGGCCGTGAGGGCAGGACCGAGGCATCCGTCCAGCGGCTTTGCAGGTGGGAGGGCAATTGCTCCGTGGCGGCGGGCGGGTCCGCTTCCAGCCAAACACGTACGGCGGGGTCCTGGGAGGCCATCAGGGCATCCGGCCAGTAGTGTTCCATACCATGCAGCTGCAGGACAAAGACACCTGCCTTGCGTCCCCGCTCGATGGCAGCCAGCAGCGGGACAAACATGGGGTGTTCCAGGGTGATGCGGTGATAGCGTCCGGTGGCGCGAATGGCCGGTCCATCGGGCACGGCCAGCACCAGCCCCAGGGTCATGACGGGAGGATGGCCGGTGCAGTCTTTGTACTGCGTGAGCAAGTCGACCAGCCGGTTCAGGGCCTCGGCCTGGGGCTCGACCGGTCCGGCCCCCCAGTCGTCGCTTTCCAGGATGAGCACCGGATGCTTGAGCACCGGTTCGTGCCACAGGGCGATGAGCTCGCGCCGGTGCCAGAGCAGGATGCCTAGCACCAGGATGAGCCAGGCGAGCGGGATCCACAACAACCAGGTCACTTGGCGCGATCGCTTTCCAATGGTCGAGGTTCGGAACGGCCATCGAGCCCTTGCGGGCGGCGGCGTGGCAGCCCAGTTTAACACCCTCCGGTCAACGCTTCGTTTCCCCGTCTTCGAGGAAACGCTAAAAAACTCCATCTCCAGGCCTGCCTGCCGGCAGGCAGGCTGGGAGAGGGTGGGGGGGGTAGCGTTCAAACCCGCTCCCCCTGTCCTCGCCCTCGCTTGCGGGGGCGAGGGGGATTGTTCAGTGTTTCCTTGACGGCCAGGGCCCGCTGGTACATGAGACTACGCGGTTCGCCCGTGAGCCGGGCGGCCAGCCGGGCGGCTTGGGCGGCCGGCAGCTCGTATAACAGCACCTCGAGTACCTGCACGGCAGTGAGCAAGGCACGGGTGTCGGATACCTGCGCCCCCGCCACGACGAGGACGAATTCCCCCCGCTGCCGGTCGGGGTCGGCTGCGAACCAGGCCTCGGCCTGCCCCAGGGTGAGGTTTGCAACCTGCTCGAAGCGCTTGGTGAGCTCGCGCGCCAGGAGCAGTTCCCGCTCCAAACCCAGCGCTGCCGCCATGTCCTTGACACTCTCCACCACGCGGTGGGGGGCCTCGAAGAAGACCAGGTGGTAGGGCAGGGCGGCCAGCTCGGCGAGGGCCTTGCGCCGGGCCTGGGATTTGGCCGGCAGAAACCCGTAGAACAGCCATTGGGGATGGGCGAGCCCGGCGATGGACAAGGCCGTGGTGGCGGCGCTGGGCCCGGGGATGGGTACCACGGGGATGCCCGCCAGCCGCGCCGCCCGCACCAGATGGGCACCGGGATCGCTGACCCCGGGGGTGCCGGCATCGCTCACCAGGGCCAGGCTCTGACCGGCCAGGAGGGCCTCGATGAGCTTTTGGGTGACACGGGCCTCGTTGTGTTCGTGCAAGGCGATGAGGGGCTTGCGGATGCCGTAGGCGGCGAGTAGTCCCTGGGTGACGCGGGTGTCTTCCGCGGCCACCCGGTCCACGCCCTTGAGCACGTCCAGGGCGCGCAGGGTGATGTCCCGCAGGTTGCCGATGGGGGTGGCGACCACGTAGAGGGTGCCGGGTTGGGGCAGGAAGGCGCTCGGTTGCATGGGGACCGGCCTGAGGCTATCTTGAACCCAGATTTTCCATTAGACCGGCCCATGCCTTCGGTGACATCGATGTTCATCCCGGCAATGTGCCATCCGCAAGCAGCATCGGGGCCTTACGCGGGCCTTGGCTGCCCCTCATCGGCCAGCCTGCCCTCAACTTCTCGGCAATGGATCGAGCACAAGCCTGCGACCGTCTCGCGCAACCCGTCTCGATCATGAGCGTCGCGCCATCCCGCGTCCTAATGGAAAATCTTGGATGAAATGACCCGCCCATGTCCAGGTGGCGCTCGTCGTCCACAAGTGTAAACAAGGCAAGGAATGCATGCCGTCGGTAAGGAGGCCGAGGCGCGGGCCGCCCGTTATCTGCAGACCCGGGGGCTCAGGCTGCTGGCGCGCAACTGGCGCTGCCGTTTTGGTGAGATCGATCTCATCCTGCGGGAGGGGGACACCCTGGTGTTCGTGGAGGTGCGCGCCCGCGGCCATGGGGGATTCGGCAGTGCCGCGGAGAGCATCACCGCCGCCAAGCGGGAGCGGCTCAGGCGCACGGCGGCTGTCTATCTGGCCCGGAGCGGGCACCGGGGGGCGTGTCGCTTCGATGCCGTGCTCATCGACGGGGAGAGACTCACCTGGCTCAAGGGCGCCTTCGACGCGGGGGGCTGATGCACACCACGGTATGTGCTCCCACACAGGCCCGGCCCGTGCCGCGGCGGACGGCTTGCATGGGTAACGCGCCTTCTCCCGCGCAAGGGGGCGAGGGGATCGTTCGGTGTCGCCCACGCGATTCGAAGCCTGCGCGGGCGTGGGCCTCCCCTGTCCTGCAGCTAGTGCTCCCCTTCCCGGCACGGCAAGCGCATAGGCCTGTGACCGTCGCGGGCACCCGTGGCGAGCATGGGTGTCGGGCCCTCCCGCGTCCCAGGGAAAATCTGGGATAATCCCGCCCATGAGCCTTGCCGAGCACCTCCAGCAGCAGTTCCTGGTCAGCATCGCCACCCTGGAGTCGGCCCTGGAGGTGTTGGTGCAACCGATGGCCCAGGCCGTGGAACGCATGGTGCAGTGTCTGATGCACGACGGCAGGATCTTCGCCTGCGGCAACGGTGCCGCGGCCGCGCAGGCCCAATCGTTCGTAGCCGCCCTAGTGGACCGTTTCGAGGCCGAACGGCCGGGTCTCGCGGCTATCGCCCTGACGGCGGACTCGACCGTGATGAGCGCCATCGCCGCCGGCTCCGACTACAACCGCGTGTTCGCGCGGCAGGTGGAGGCCCTGGGGGCGCCTGGAGATCTGCTGCTGGCCATCACCGCCAGCGGCAACACCTCTAGTGTGCTGGAGGCGGTGGCCACCGCCCAGGACAAGGAGATGGGGGTGATCGCCCTGATCGGCGGCGACGGGGGCAGGCTGGCCGCCACCCTGCGGGATGAGGACATCCTGCTGCTGGCGCCCGGGGACAGCCTGGCCCGCATCCGGGAGGTGCACCTGCTCGCCCTGCATTGCCTTTGTGAAGGCATCGATTATTCACTTTTGGGAGCCTGAAATGCGCAAACTGACCCTCGCATCCCTAATGGGCGTCATGGCCTGCCTGCCCCTTGCCGGTTGTGTGCCCGTGGTGGCCACGGGCGTGGGCGTGGGCGCCATGATGGCCGACGACCGCCGCTCCACCGGCGTGTACATCGAGGACGAGGAGATCGAGTTGCGCGCCGCCAGCCGGCTGCGCGAGGCCAAGCTGGAGGGGGTGCGCGCCAACTTCACCAGCTTCAACCGGCGCCTGCTCATCACTGGCGAGGCGCCCACCGAGGCCCTCAAGGCGCGGGTGAGCGAGATCGGCCAGGGGGTGCCGGGGGTGAAGGAGGTGTACAACGAGATGGCCATCGCCGCCCCCCTCGGCTTTGCCGCCCGCAGCAACGACGCCTATCTCACCACCAAGGTCAAGGCGCGCATGTTCGACGACAAACGCATCAATGCCAACCACGTGAAGGTGGTCACCGCCAACGGCGTGGTCTTCCTCATGGGCCTGGTCAAGCGTGAGGAAGCCGACGTGGCCGCCAGCATCGCCGCCCGCACCAGCGGTGTGCAGCGGGTGGTGAAGGTGTTCGAGTATCTGGACTGATAACGGGGGATGGGGGAAGAGAAGGGTTCGGCCAATCCCATTCCTCATCCCCCATCACCCATCCTCCATCCCCCACCTCACTGGCTCGTGAGCTGGTCCGAGCGGGTAAAGGTCCAGGTGCGGGTGATGCCCAGGATGTCCACCTTCTTGCGCATTTCCTCCGGGAAAGGGGCGAAGGGCGCGGCCATTTCCACGATGTGGACGGCGGCGGCGTCCAGGATGCGGGAGCCGGAGGATCTGTCGATTTGCACCGACTCCACGCTGCCGTCGGCGTTGATGGAGACGGTCAGCACCAGGGAGCCGTACAGCTTGTTGCGCCGGGCCGCCTCGGGGTAGTTCATATTGCCCACCCGTTCCACCTTCAGGCGCCAGTCCTCCACGTAGCGGGCGAAGGTGTATTCTACCGCCCGTGCCCCCACGAACATGCGCCGTGGGCGTTTCTGATATGCGTCCCATTGCTCGTCGATGCGGGCGGCCAGCCGGGCCATCTCCAGACTGCGGGCGGCGAGGTCGGAAGGCGCGGGACGTGCCTCCGGCACGGGGGGCTCCGGCCTTGCCTCGGGCACCGCATGGTCGGACCGGGCCTGCTGCAGCAGCTCCTGGGCCTGGCGCTCCAGGGCCTGTACCCGCGCCTCCATCTCGGCCTGGGACTTGCGGAGGCTGTCCTCGGGTCCGGCCGGCAATGGGCTTTTGGCCTGGCGGTCCTCCTCCACCGTACCTCCCCCGTCCAGGTTGGCCTGGGCCAGCACCTCCGGGGTGAGGGGGCGGTCCTGGCTGCGGGCATTGACCAGGGCCACCTCGATGGGCTGGTTGGGGTCCTGGAACAGCCTGGGGTTGACCGGCAGCACCGGCGCCAGCCCAAAGATGAGCACGACGTGGACGATGGCCGAGACCATCAAGGCGTTGGGGAACTCGGCGATGGCCAGGGCGAGGAAATCCAGGCCCCAGTGCCAGGCACGGGCGAGACCGCCGGCAGCCCCTGGGTCGGTCGCCTTGCGGGCTGTTTGTGCGGCGCCGGGGGACCGGCTCATGGCCGTTCCCCCAGCAAGGCGACGAAACGGCATGCGCATTCCAGGTCGAGCAGGTCGATCCCTTCCACGGCCACCCGCAGGCGGTCGCCGGGATTGAGGGTGGGGGCGCCAGTGACCCGCGTCACCAGGGGCAGCCCCTCCAGGCGGATGAGGTTTTCCCGCAGGACCACGGCCTCGGCTTGGGAGACGTTCTCCTGCATGAGCCAGCGCAGGCACCAGTAGCGTTCCATGCGCCGCTGGAATTCGGCATAGGCGTCGTAGGCGAGCTCGAAGTCCCGCACCACGGCCATGAGGGCGGTGTCGTTGTCGGCATAGACGGGGGGCTCGCCGCGCGCGGCGGCCAGGATCTGACGCTGGTTGATGAGATCCACGTAGCGGCGTAGCGGCGATGTGGACCAGGTGTAACAGGCCACCCCCAGCCCCTCGTGGGGGGCCGGCTTCAAGGACATGCGCACCTTGCCCTGGGTCTGCACCCGGTACACCCCCGCCATATCCATCTGTGCCAGCATCTCCCCCCAATGGCTGTTGGCCAGGATCATGAGCTCGCTCACCACCCGGTCGATGGGGCTGCCCCGCTCGCGCCGGGTGATGCGCACCCGCTCCCCCTCCTCCACGCGGATGACGTAATCCACCCGGCCAGGCTCCTGCACCTGGCCGCGCGCCGCCTCCAGGTGACAGGCGAAGCCCCACAGCCATTCCAGCTCCCTACGGAAGGGGTAGTCGGGGCCGGCAACACCGATGGTATCGGCGTTGAACAGGGGCTCCAGGGTCTCGTGACGCAGGTTGGCGGCGATGCGCACCCGATCGGGCCGGGTGGCGAAGCCGCGGATGCGGTAGTCCGGCCCCACCTCCACATATAGGGACAGGGCCGGACAGTCCCGGTTCTCCGCCAGGGTGTAACGGTCCACCAGCGCCTCGGGCAGCATGGTGATCTTGCCGCAGGGCATGTAGACGGTGGACAGGCGCTCGGCCGCTACCCGGTCCAGCTCGGAGCCGGGGGCGATGCCCAGGGCCGGGGCGGCGATATGCACCCCCACCCGTACCGAGCCGTCGGGCCGGAAGAGGACGGAGAAGGCGTCGTCGATCTCGGTGGTGGCGGCATCGTCGATGCTGAAGGCGGGAGACTCGGCTGGCGGCAGTTCGGGCGGCGGTATCGGCGCCGGCAGGGGTGGGAAGCCGGTGCCACGGGGGAAGTGGTTGAGCAGAAAGCCCTGCAGGTGATATTCGTGGCTGGAAGGGAGGGCGCCGCAGCGGGCAAGCAGGGCCACCGGCGTCAAGCCCGTGGCCTCGCAGGCATCCGTCAGGGCCTTGTACTCCAGGCTGTTCCTGTCGGGCTTGTGCAAGAGGTGGAAGACCTTGCCCTGGAAGTCGGCGGGCAGCTCGCCGCGGGCCAGGGTGGCGGCCCACTCCGCCCGCCGGGCCGCCTCCCGGGCCTTGCGTTCCACCGCCGCCTTGGCCGCCGCCAGGGTGTCGGGGGGGGCTGCCCGATAGCGGCCCTTGCCCTTTTTGTAGAAGTAGATGGGGGCGCCGTGCAGGGCGAGCAGCACCGCCGTGGCCTGGGTGGGCGAGGGGTTGCCGCCGTAATATTCCGCCGCTAGCTCTTGGAAACCGAACTCCGCCTCGCCGGCCACCTCCCAGAGGAAGTCCAGGTCCATCTCCGCCGCCAGCGCCCGCGCCTCTTCCATGACCGTGGTCGGCGCCGGGGCGGGGAAGCGCAGGAGCACGTGTCCGGCCTTCACCTTGGTGCGCCGGCCATGCTGGGATTCCACCTGCAGGGAGGTGTCGTGGTCGGCCAGGATGGTGCCGGCCTTGATCTCGCCATCTTCTTCGTAAATCAGATACATGCCTAAAACGCCACGATCTCGGGCAGGTACTCGGCGAAGCGGGTGAAGCCGTGATCGCCCCCCTCCAGGGTGTGCTGGCGCGCCCCCTGGTAATAGGCCGCCGCCTCGCGCCAGTCGAGCACTTCGTCGCCCTTCTCCACCAAGAGCAGGTAGCGCTCCGGGCGGGTGGGCTGGGGGAGGGCGAGGCAGCGCAGTTCGGCGAGGTGTTCTTGGGTAAACAGATATGTGGAGCCGTCGTGCCAGTTGCGCTGCAGCCGCCCCACCTCGCCGGCCAGCTTCTCGTGGCAGGCCACGCAGGGGTTCACCAGCACGGCCTTCAGACCGTGGCGCTCGGCGAGCCAGGTGGCGTAAAAGCCTCCCAGGGAGCTGCCCACCAGCTTGGGAGCGCCGCGGCTTGCGGCGATGAGGGATTCCAGCAGGGCGATGGCCGCCTGCGGCCGATGGGGCAGGTCAGGGCAGGCATAGGCCTCGCCCAGACCGCGGGCCTCCATCCAGGACTGCAGGGCCCGTGCCTTGCCGGAGCGGGAGGAACTGTTGAAACCGTGGATATAGATCAGCATGGTGCTCGTCGGGGAGAGGCCGGCCTGGCAGGCCGCGACCGCTATTCTACCGACCCTGCCCGGCGACCAGCCCGGCGAGCCACAGGGTGAGCTCGTCCATCACCCGGTTGGCGGCCCGGCCCAGGGCATCGGTGGCCCCTGCCGCATCGTAACTTTGCACCGGTTCCTGGGCGATGAAGATGCGCCGCTCAAGAAGCCGTGCATCGGCCCGGCGCAGCAGTTCCGCCTCCAGGATCATGAGCGCCACCCCCGGCGGGGTGGCGCTGTCGTGGTAGAAGTCCACCAGCCGGGTGTTGAGCTGGAAGTCGCCGCGCACGCCACCGCCCAGGGGCGAGACCCCGGCGAAGACGCCGGCGGCCTCCAGCCGCTGGCGCAGCAGCCAGGTCAGACGCTTGGCCGGCGGTTCGCTCCAGCGGGCGTACTGGTAATGGCTGCGGGTGCCCGGCGTGCGGCTGAAGACGGGGTTTGCCGACTGGTACAGGGCAGGGGCGTCCATGTCCCGCACCAGCAACGTGCCCGGGTGGGCCGCCGGGCTCTTCACCACCGGACCTGGATCGGTTAGGACGTGGTAGGTGACGGGCTGGCCCGGCGCGGGCAGGCGCACACAGCCCGTCAGCAGGAGTGCGCCGGCGGCCGTGAGGAAACGGCGGCGTCTCACGGCCTCGTCTCCCCCGGGCCCAGTTCAGGGGGCTGCGGCCCGTAGAGGATGCGCACTGGGTCTGCGAGCCCCCGGCCGGCCGCTTGCAGGGCCTCGCCGGCCAGGCGCAGGGATTGCCCCGTCGCCTCCACCTCCTGGGCGGTGAGATCCGCGGAGAGCTTCAGGCTCATGGCCATGCCGGCGAGCTCGTCTTCCAGGCGGCTCAGGCTTGCGCGGGCGCGCTGCAGGGTGGCATCCGCCTCGCCCAGGGTCTGCTCGGCTGCACGGGCCACCTGATCCAGGCGCGCCCCGGCCTGCTGCGTCACCTGGGCAAGTGTCACACCCGTGGCCTCGAGCTGCCCGGCGGCCTGGCGGGCCGCCCCTAGTGTGGCGCCGAGCTGCGGCACCGTCCGGCGCAGCGACCCGGTGAGGGCGTGCAGGTTGTCCAGGGTAGCGGCCAGGGCCTGCTGGTTCTCGTCGGAGAGCAGGGCGTTGAGCCGGCGCAGGCCCTCCTGCCCGGCGCGGCCCAGGTCCTCCACCAGCCCGGCCACTCGGTGCAGATCGGCCACCCCCTCCGCGATGACCGGGTGGTCCTCCCCAGCCGGCACCCGCATCAGGGGCATCCGGGCGCCCGCGGTATTGGCCAGATCCACCGCGGCCAGCCCCGTGAGCAGGTTGCGGGAGATCACCGCCTGCACCCCCTCAAGCACCGGCACGCGCCGGTCCACCTCCAGGGTGACCCGCACCGTGCCCGGCCGGTCCGGCAGGATGGTGTAGTCCTCCACCCTTCCTACCTTGATGCCCTGCATGCGCACCGCAGAGCCGATCTGCAGCCCCTCCAGGGACTGGTTCTGGAAATAGACCGTATAGCGTTTGGTGGGCAGCCGGTCCGACGCCCCGGACAGCCAGTACAGGCCTCCGATCAGGACGAGGAAGAGCAGCACCACCGTGGCGCCGACCCAGACGTAGCGAGCTTCGGATTCCATGGACTTGGGGCCTCATGCTGTGCGCGTGACAAAGTAGGATCGTATCCACGCATGGCCGCTGCGCGCCACCTCCCGCACCGGGCCGTCGGCGATGATGCGGCCCTCGTGCAGCACGATCACCCGGTCCACCAGCTCAAAGAGGGTGTCCAGGTCGTGGGTGGTGAGCAGCACCGTGAGTCCCAGGCTGTCGGCCAAGGTGCGAAGGGTCCGGTCGAAGGCGCGAGCGCCGATGGGGTCGAGCCCCGCTGTGGGCTCGTCCAGGAATAGCAACTCAGGCTCCAGGGCCAGCGCCCGCGCCAGGGCAGCGCGCTTGCGCATGCCGCCGGACAGTTCACTGGGGCGTCTCGAGGCAGCCTCCAGGGGCAGGCCCACCAGGCTCAGCTTCAGGTTCACCAGCTCGCACAACAGCTCTCGGGGCAGGCGCAGCACCTCCAGCACCGGCACCGCCACGTTCTGCGCCACGCTCAGGTTGGAGAACAGGGCGCCGTCCTGGAACAGCAGGCCGAATCTCCGGCGCAGGGCGCCGAGGCATTCCTCGGACAGGGCGGCCAGATCCTCACCGAAGAGCCATACCCGGCCCTCGGTGGGCCGGTCGAGCCCCACCAGCTGGCGCAGCAGCACGGTCTTGCCGGTGCCGCTGCCGCCGATGAGGGCCGCCACCTGGCCGCGAGGGATGGCAAAGGAGATTCCGTCGTGCACCCAACGGCCGCCCAGGCGGGTGCGCACCCCTTCCACCTCCACCACCGCAGCGCTCATCTGAGCTCCGGATAGGCCACGGCGAAGGCGGCGTCGATGAGGATCACGGCGACGATGCTGTGCACCACCGTGGCGGTGGTGTTGAGCCCCACGCTGCGGGCGTCGCGCTCGGCGCCGAAGCCGTTATGACAGGCGATGAGGGCGATGGCCACGGCGAACACCGGTGCCTTGGCAAGCCCGAAGAGGGCCGTCTTCATGGGCAGCACCTCTTGCAGCCGCTCGAAGAAGGTGGTGGGGGTCACCCCCAGCTTGAGGCTCGCCACCTGGGCCGCCCCCAGGATGGCGGCCACGTCGGCCACGGCGGTGAGCAGGGGGAGCATGAGGACGAGGCCAAAGAGCCTGGGCAGTACCAGTACCTGCCAGGGCGACAGACCCAGCACCCGGATGGCGTCGATCTCCTGGCTGACCTTCATGGACCCCAGATGGGCGGTGAAGGCGGCCCCCGAGCGGCCCGCCATCAGCACCGCGGTGATCAGGGGGGCGAGCTCCCGCGTGATGGCAAGCCCCACCCCATCCACCACGAAGACGTTGGCGCCGAACTTCTGCACCTGGATGCCCAGCAGATAGGCGAAGACTACACCGATGAGATAGCTCATCAGCACCACGATGGGCAGGGCCCGCAGCCCCACCATCTCCAGCTGCACCACGAACTCGCGCGTCCTGAAGCGCGCAGGCCGGGCGATGAGCGCCGCGAGGGCGCGGACGGTGGCACCCAGGAAGGCGAGCGACGAGACGATGGATCGGCCCAGCCGCCGTACATGCCAGCCCACGGCATGGCGCAACCCCCGCCGGTGTGAGGGCGGCGACGATGGATGGCCGCCCCGCTCGGCTACCAGCCGTAGCAGGGCCAGGGACTGGGGGGCGAATCCCTGCAGGCTAAGGCTTGGGAAGGCCACCCCCAGGGACTCCAGATGCCGCAGCAGCCGGTTGGCGGCGGCGCTGTCCAGCCGGGCGAGCCGGCTGCCGTCCAGGGTGAGGGGCCGGGCGGGGTCGATGCCCAGCACCGCCAATCGGGCATGGATCCTGGGCAGCTCGGTGAGCACCCACTCGCCCGTAAGGTGCAATACAGCCCCCTCCGGCCGGGTGATGAGGGTGCAGTAAGGTGGGGCCTGCGCCGCCGCGCCAGGCCGCCCCACCTCCGCCCTGGCGTCCCGTCGCGGGCGGGCGCCGGTCTGCGTGGACATCAGGACCTGGCCAGGCGCTCGAGCAGCTTGTCGTGGATGCCGCCGAAGCCGCCGTTGCTCATGATCAGCACGTGATCGCCGGGGCGTGCCTCGCGGGCGATGGCCTCGGTGAGCTCCGCCAGGTCGTGGTGCACCTGGGCCCGCTGCCCCAGGGGGGCAAACACCGGCCGGGCATCCCAGGCAAGCCCTGAGGCATAACAGAAGACCCGGTCGGCCGCGGAGAGGCTCTCGGGCAGTGCCTCCTTCATGACCCCCAGTTTCATGGTGTTGGAACGGGGCTCCAGCACGGCCAGGATGCGCGCCCCGCCCACGCGCTCGCGCAGGGCCGCGAGGGTGCTGGCGATGGCCGTGGGGTGATGAGCGAAGTCGTCATAGACGCTCACCCCCGCGGCACGGCCCTTGAGCTCCAGACGCCGTTTGACGTTCTCGAAGCGCCCCAAGGCCTGGCAGGCCACCGCCGGCGGCACCCCCGCATGACGGGCGGCGGCGATGGCGGCCAGGGCGTTCATACGGTTGTGCTCCCCTGCCAGTTCCCAGCTCACCCGCCCCACCACCTGGCCCTGGAACAGCACGTCGAAGCTAGCCTCGCCGCACGCCTGCACCTGCCAGCCGTCGGCGCTGCCGAAGCGCTCCACCGGCGTCCAGCAGCCCCGCGCCAACACCCGATCGAGGGCCTCGTCGCGGCCGTTGGCCACGATCAGGCCATTGGCCGGCACGGTGCGCACCAGGTGATGGAATTGGGTCTCGATGGCCGCCAGGTCGGGGAAGATGTCGGCGTGGTCGTACTCCAGGTTGTTGAGCACGGTGGTGCGGGGCCGGTAGTGCACGAACTTGGAGCGTTTGTCGAAGAAGGCGGTGTCGTATTCATCGGCCTCGATGACGAAGAAGGGGCTTGCGGTAAGCCGGGCTGAAACACCGAAGTTGCGCGGCACCCCCCCCACCAGATAGCCGGGCCCGAGCCCCGCCGCCTCCAGGATCCAGGTCAGCATGGCCGAGGTGGTGGTCTTGCCGTGGGTGCCTGCCACGGCCAGCACCCACTTGTGCCGTAGCACCTGCTCATACAGCCATTGCGGACCGGACACGTAGGGTAGGCCGCGGTTGAGGATTTCTTCCATGAGGGGTTGTTTGCCCCGCGTCACCACGTTGCCCACCACGTACACGTCCGCCCCCAGATCGAGCTGATCGGCGGCGTAACCGCGAATGAGCTCGATGCCCTGGGCCGCGAGCTGCTCGCTCATGGGCGGATAGACGTCGGCATCGCAGCCGGTGACCCGGAAGCCGGCCTGTTTGGCCAGCACGGCGATCCCTCCCATGAAGGTGCCGCAGATGCCCAGGATGTGGATGTGCATGGCCCCAAAATCCGAAGAAAAGAAAATTATCGCCCGAGTTCAATTTCGTTTGGCCGATAAATACCTAAAATCACCAACAAGCCTACCATGACACAACCCCCCAACGTCATTGGCCACCTGGTCATCCAGCGGATAAGGTGACACTGAATCAATCCCCACGCCCCGCTTGCGGGGGAGAGGGAGGGTGAGGGCGCTCGAGAAATCAAAGCGTGATCCCCCTCACCCCCACCCTCTCCCAATGGGAGAGGGTGCTACACGCGTGGCCATGCTGGACGTGGACCACTTCAAGCGGGTCAAAGACTTGCATGGGCACGAGGCGGTAGATCGGGTGTTGGTGCATTTCACCGATCTGATCCGCTCGGTGCTGCGCAAGTCCGATGCCCTGGCCCGCTACGGAGGCGAGGAGTTCACCCTGATCCTTCCCGAGACCGACGCCCGCGGCGCTCACCGGCTGCTGGAGCGCCTGCGGGAGCTGCAAAGCCGCTCTCCCTTCCTGTACGAGGGCAAAACCCTGAAGATCACCTTCAGCGCAGGTAGCACCACCTTCCAGGCCGAAGACACCTGTGCCTCTTTGCTGCGCCGCGCCGATCTGGCCCTGTTGGCGGCCAAGGACGCCGGCCGGGACAACATCCAGATCGCCTGAGCAGGCCGCCGATGTCCCTGCAGGTCACGGCGTACAGTCGAGTTGCAGGGCGAAAGAGTCGGGGTGGTGGAAGTCGGGGCGGGGTGCCGGATGGTGCAGGGCCCAGTAGGAATGCGCGCCCTGCCGGTCCTGCACCACCAGGGCCAACGCCATCCGCAGTCGCGGCCACCCGGGCAGTGCCGCGGCCGGCAGTCGCACGGCAAGCTCGAAGCGCTCGTGTTGTAGGTCGAAGACGATGGCGGGGGCAGGCACGGCGGCGGGCCGCCCGCTGCTGCGGTAGCCGGTGAAATCATAGGCCTGCCAGGCGAGATCAGGGGAGAAATTGAATTCCCGATAGCCTTCGGGCCCCGGGCCGGCCAGGAAGAGCTCGCAGCAGGTCTGCCGCCAGAGGCCGTCGCAGCGGCGGGGCTCTCCAGGGTCGGGAAGCAGCAGTCTGCTCAGCTCCCCCTCCAGGCGGTAGGTCAGGCCCAGCCCCGCGCCTCCCAGGGGTGTGATGTGCACCCACACGCGGTGCAGCCAGGGGGCCGGTGCGGCCGGATGGCAGACGAGGGGGTGCTCGCTCACTGCACGCTCCGGAACAGGGCCAGGGTCGCCGCGCGGGCACGGGCGTGGTCCACGATGGGGGGCGGATAGTCGCGCCCGATCACCACGCCGCAGGTCTCCTGCACCTGCCGGGGCGCGTGCCAGGGGGCGTGCAGGTACTGGTCAGGTAGGGCGGCGAGTTCTGGCAGGTAGCGGCGGATGAAATGCCCCTCAGGGTCGAAGCGCTGGGACTGGGTCACCGGGTTGAAGATGCGAAACCAGGGCTGGGCATCGGTGCCCACGCCCGCCGACCACTGCCAGCCGCCCACGTTGGCGGCCTGATCGTAGTCCAGGAGCAGCCGGGCGAAATGCCGCTCGCCCAGGCGCCAGTCCACGTGCAGGTCCTTGGTGAGGAAGCTGGCGGTGAGCATGCGCAGCCGGTTGTGCATGTAGCCGGTACGCGCGAGCTGACGCATGGCGGCATCGATGATGGGATAGCCCGTGCGTGCCTCGCACCAGGCCTCGTAGTGGCCGGGCGGATTGGGCCAGGACAGTCGGTCGAATTTGCGCTGGATGGCGTGCTGCACCGTCTCGGGATGATGCCACAGCAACATCTGGTAGAACTCACGCCAGATGAGCTCGGACAGCCACACCCGCGCACCCTCGCTGCCACGCGCCAGGGCCTGGCGCACCAGCTCCCGGATGCTCACGGTGCCGAAGCGCAGGTGCACGGACAGATAGGAGGGGCCCTTGCTGCCGGGATAGTCGCGGCGTTCGTGGTAATGGTCCATGCGGGTGAGGAAGTCCTTGAGCCGCTCGCGCGCGCCGGCCTCGCCGGGCAGGACGCCCAGGGCGGTGAGGTCGGTGCGCTCGAAACCCAGGTCCTCCAGGGCGGGCATGGGCAGCCCCGCAGCCGGGGCCAGGGCCCCGGCATGGGCCTGCACCGGTCGTTCGGCGATGTCCTGCGGGGTGAGCCGGGCGAGCCAGGCCCGCCGGTAGGGGGTGAAGACATGGTAGGGCAGGCCCTGGGCGGTCAGGATCTCATCCGTATCGAAGATCACCTGGTCCTTGTGCAATACGAGCCGGCGCCCTGCAGCGGCGAGGGCGGCGGCCACGGACTCGTCCCTTGCTCTCGCGAGGGGTTCGTAGTCGCGCGCCGCATGCACCTCATCCACCCCCAGGATCGCCGCCAGGCGGGGGATGAGGGTGCGGGCCGGGCCATGCAGCACGTGCAGGCCGCCGCCGTGTGCCTCCAGGGCCGCCTGCAAGGAGCGCACGCTCTCCCAGATGAACTCCACCCGCCGGTCCGCCCGGTCCGGTAGCCGGTCCAGGATGTCGGTGTCGAAGACGAAGGCGCAATGCACCCGCGCGTGGGTCTGCAGGGCCTGGCTCAGGGCGGTGTGGTCCGTCAGGCGCAGGTCGCGGCGGAACCAGACCAGGGCGCTTGGAGAAGGGGTCATGGGGGGCGAGGTCTGGGGGCGAGGGGTGCATTTTGCGTCCCGTCGGGCGGGGTTTACAATGGCATCGAGATGATGGCAAGGCCATGCAAAACGCCAATTTCACCGACCACTTCCTGATCGCCATGCCCCACATGGCGGACCCCAATTTCGCCGGGACGCTCACCTATATCTGCGATCACAGCGAGCAGGGGGCCCTTGGGCTGGTGGTCAACCGCCCCATCGATGTCACCCTGCGCAGCCTGTTCGAGCGGATCGGGCTGACGCTGGAGGACGAGGCGCTGGCGCGGCTGCCCGTGTATTTCGGCGGGCCCGTCCAGACGGAGCGGGGCTTCGTCCTGCATCGCCCCCTGGGGGATTGGAACTCCACCCTGGCGGTGAACGACCGGGTGGGGCTGACCACCTCCCGGGATATCCTGGAGGCGGCCAGCCGCCGCCAGGGGCCGGCCCAGATCCTGGTGACCTTGGGTTATGCCGGCTGGGGGCCGGGGCAGCTGGAGGACGAGATCAAGCAGAACGCCTGGCTCACCGTGGCGGCCGATCCGGATGTGATCTTCGACCTGCCGCCGCAGCAGCGGCTGCCCGCGGCCATGCAGCTGCTGGGCATCGACCCGGCCATGCTCTCCGAGCAGGCAGGACACGCCTGACCGAAGACAGGGGACGGCAGGTGAGTCAGCGGTGGGAAGCGCCGGAGCGCATGACTGCCCATTTACGGGCCCGACCCTCATACCGGGCCGTGGGTGGTATGAGGCATGGCCTCGGGCGCCGTGGCGGGCGGCAGGAAGCGATCACGGGAAGGCGCGGGTATGACTGAGGCATTGGTGCGGCAGACCAGGGACGGCGGTAGCAGCATCCGGCGGCCAGGCAGAGAAAAATCCCTGGGTTCCGCAAGGGGAACCGTGCTTGCCTTCGATTTCGGGCTCAAGCGCATCGGTGTGGCGGTGGGGGAGTGGGAGACGCGTCTTGCCCACCCCCTGGAGACCATCGCCGAGGAGACCGTGGCGCGCCGCTTCGAGCGTATCGCTGCCCTGCTGCAGGTCTGGCGGCCGGTGGAGCTGGTGGTGGGGCTACCCCTCACCCTGGAGGGGGAGGCGCATGCGCTGACCCGGCGCTGCCGGCGCTTCGCCAATCAGCTGCACGGCCGTTTCGGGCTGCCTGTGCATCTGGTGGACGAACGGCTGACCTCGGTGGAGGCCGAGGCGAGACTGCGCGAGGTCGGGGCGCGTGCGCACCGACACCGGCAGGCGGTGGACCAGGTGGCGGCCCAGCGCATCCTGGAAGATCATTTCGCCCAGGCGATGGCCCATGCAGCTGCCTGAGCCTCAGGAGCTGATCGCCCGCCTGGCCCAGGCCATGCGGCCGGTCTTGACCGACGGGTGGGCCCTGGTGGGCATCCACACCGGCGGCGTGTGGGTGATGGACGCCCTGGCCGGCGCCCTGGGTCTCGACCTGCCGCAGGGGGTGCTGGACATCTCCTTCTACCGCGACGACTTCTCCCGCATTGGGCTGCACCCCGAGGTCAAGCCCTCGCGCATCCCCTTCGAGGTGGAGGGGCGTCCCATCCTGCTCATCGACGACGTGCTCTACACCGGCCGCACGGTGCGTGCCGCCATGAACCTGCTGTTCGACTACGGCCGCCCGGCGGCCATCCGGCTCGCCGTGCTGGTGGACCGGGGCGGGCGGGAGCTGCCGGTGTGTGCGGATTACACGGGCGTGCGCCTCGAACTGGGCCCCCATCAGCACATCAGTCTGCTGCGGGACGGGGCGGGGGGGCTGCGTTTCCTGTTGTGGGAGCGCCCATGACGGCCTTGACCGGCAACCTGCAGCTCAATGCCGACGGCAGCCTCAGGCACCTGCTCACCCTGGAGGGGCTGCCGGCGCGCATCCTCACCCAGATCCTGGATCTGGCCGAGTCCTTCCTGCCGGTGGCCCAGCGGGAGGTGAAGAAGGTGCCCCTGCTGCGGGGCAAGACCATCTTCAACCTCTTCTTCGAGTCCTCCACCCGTACCCGCACCACCTTCGAGATCGCCGCCAAGCGGCTTTCGGCGGACGTGGTCAACCTCAACATCGCCACCTCCGCCCAGAGCAAAGGAGAGACCCTGCTGGACACGGTGGCCAACCTCTCGGCCATGCAGGCCGACATGTTCGTGGTGCGCCATGCCGCCAGCGGCGCGCCACACCTCATCGCCCGCCACGTGGCCCCCCACATCCACGTGGTCAATGCCGGCGACGGTCGCTGCGCCCACCCCACCCAGGGGTTGCTGGACATGTTCACCATCCGCCGGCACAAGGGGGGGTTCAACCATTTACGGGTGGCCATCGTGGGCGACGTGTTGCATTCCCGGGTGGCCCGCTCCCAGATCCACGCCCTGACCACCCTGGGCTGCCCAGAGGTGCGCGTAGTCGCGCCCCGCACCCTGCTGCCGCGGGACGTGGACAGCCTGGGCGTGCACGTGCACTACCGCATGGAGACGGGCCTCAAGGACTGCGACGTGGTGATCATGCTGCGGCTGCAGAACGAGCGCATGCACGGCCCCCTGCTGCCCTCCCCCCAGGAATACTTCAAATACTGGGGCCTGACCCTGGACAAGCTGAGGCTTGCCAAGCCCGACGCCATCGTCATGCACCCAGGGCCCATGAACCGGGGGGTGGAGATCGACTCGATTGTGGCAGATGGGCCCCATTCGGTCATCCTCGATCAGGTCACCTACGGCATCGCCGTGCGCATGGCGGTGATGAGCTTACTGGCGGGCAGCTGAGGATGGGCAAGGTGCTGCTGCCGCGCTTCATCGCGAGCAATTACGAGGTGTATGAATGGAAACACGCCATGGCCATCCTCTATCACGATTTTCCCGAGGAGTGGCGGGATATCATGGAGGTACTGTCCTCGTTTCGCCTAAAAAAAGAGCTGGGTCACAGTGGGGGGCAAGAACAAGTCCGATGTATCCAGGCACATCGATCAGGAGTTCTACCGCAGAGGATGGCAAGAGAAGCAGTTTTCCACCTCCATCCTGGTCGATGGCAGACGCACCGATTCGCCGACGCACAAGGTAGATTGCTTCAAAAACCGCATTGCTCTCGAGGTCGAATGGAACAACAAGGATCCATTTTACGATCGGGACCTGAACAACTTCAGATTGCTTTTCGACCTGCGGGTGATCAGTGTGGGTGTCATCATCACGCGCACCGATGAACTCCAGCATATCTTCGACGGCCTGGGACGCGGCAGGAGCTATGGCAACTCCACCACTCACATGAGCAAATTGCTGCCGCGTATCGATGGCGGTGGGGGAGGGGGCTGCCCCATCCTGGTCTTCGGTATCACGCGCAAGCTGTATGTGGAGGATACATGACCGAAACGTATGACGCGGGCAAGGATTTGCTCAGGGTCGCTGGCGGCGTGAGATACCGCACCGTGCTCGCCGATCCGCCCTGGCGATTCGAAAACCGCACCGGTAAGGTTGCTCCCGAGCACAAGCGGCTTTCCAGGTATGGCACCATGTCCCTGGAAGAGATCCTCCGGCTTCCCGTGCTCGAGATTTGTGCAGACACGGCCCATTTATACCTATGGGCGCCGAACGCTCTCCTTCCCGAGGGACTACAGGTCATGGCCTCCTGGGGCTTCAAATACAAAACGAATATCGTGTGGCAGAAGATACGCAAGGATGGCGGGTCGGATGGCAGGGGTGTGGGTTTCTATTTCAGAAACACCACCGAGCTGTTGCTTTTTGGGGTGCGCGGTAAGAACGCACGCACCCTGGCGCCTGGGCGACGGCAGGTGAATGTGATCCATGCGTCGAAACGGGAGCACTCCCGCAAGCCGGATGAAACCTATCGCATCATCGAGTCCTGCAGCCCTGGCCCTTACATCGAGCTCTTTTCCCGTGGCAGCCGGCCTGGTTGGGTGGTGTGGGGTGACCAGACGGAGGACTACTTCCCGGATTGGCCCACCTATACCAACCATTCCCAGGCAGCGGCGAAGCAGCTCAGCTTGCTGCAACCGGCAGCAAGCCATCCAGCCAATCGATGAAGATCCGCATCCGCAACGGCCGCATCCTGGACCCGGCGAGCGGTCTGGACCTGGTGGGCGACGTGTGCGTCGCCGCCGGCCGCATCATTGCCGTGGGGCAGGCCCCTAGCGACTTCCATGCCAACCAGGAGATCGACGCCACGGGTCTCGTCGTCTGCCCCGGGCTGGTGGATTTGTCGGTGCGGCTGCGCGAGCCGGGTTTCGAATACATGGCCACCTTGGACAGTGAGATGGGGGCGGCCGCGGCGGGTGGGGTGACCAGCCTGGCCTGTCCGCCGGACACCGATCCGCCCTTGGACGAGCCCGGTCTGGTGGAGATGCTCAAATTCCGCACCCGCATGAGCCCGGGCCCCCGGGTCTATCCAGTGGGGGCGCTCACCTGGAAGCTCAAGGGCGAGCGGCTCACAGAGATGGCCGAGCTCCATGAGGCGGGTTGTGTCGCCTTCAGCCAGGCCGACGCGCCCCTCGTGGACACGAGCGTGCTGTTGCGGGCCATGGAGTATGCGGTGACCTTCGACCTGCCCCTCTGGCTGCGGCCTCAGGACCCGCATCTGGCCCGCGGCGGCGTGGCCCACGACGGGGTGGTGGCCGCCCGCCTGGGTCTGCCTGCCATCCCGGTGCCGGCAGAGACCGTGGCCCTGCAGACCATCCTGCTGCTGGCACGGGAGACCGGGGCGCGGGTGCATCTGGCCCGCCTGTCGAGCCGTGCAGCTCTGGACATGGTGCGCCGGGCCAAACACGACGGGCTGCGCGTGACCTGTGACGTGGGGGTGCATCACGTGCATCTGTCGGAGATGGACGTGCTGGACTTCAACCCCAACTGCCATCTGGTGCCGCCACTGCGCAGCCAGCGGGACCGGGAGGCGATCCGCCAGGCCCTGCGGGAGGGGTTGGTGGACGCCATCTGTTCCGACCACACCCCGGTCAACGACGATGCCAAGGAACTGCCTTTCCAGGAGGCCGAGCCGGGGGCCACGGGGGTGGAACTGCTGCTGCCCCTGACCCTGAAGTGGGCCCGCGAGACGGGTGTGCCCCTGCTGCAGGCCCTCGACCTGATCACCTGCCGCCCGGCACGCATCCTGGGCACCCAGGCGGGGGTTTTGGCGGTGGGCCGGCCGGCGGACCTGTGCATCTTCGATCCGGAGGCCACCTGGACGGTAAGCCGCCACACACTCCATTCCCTGGGCAAGAACAGCCCTTTCCTGGGCAGGGAACTCAGCGGGCAGGTCTGCTACACCATCATCGACGGCCATCTGGACTTTCGCTTGGACAAGGTGAACGGTGCGCGCTGAGCGGTAGAATGCCCATCCCGACACCGCTTGACGCCTATAAAAACCACATGCCAGAACCCCTGACCCCGGATCGGCTCTACAGCCGCTGCGACTTCACCGATACGCCCTTCGCCACCACCGACGAGCTGCCGGATCTGCCGGGCATGCTGGGCCAGGAGCGGGCCGCCGAGGCGGTGGAATTCGGCCTGGCCATGCCGGCCGAAGGGTTCAACCTCTTCGTCATGGGGCCGGCGGGCACCGGCAAGCGCTCCCTGGTGACGGCCATGGTGGAGAAGGCGGCGGCCGCGAGACCTGTGCCCTCCGACTGGGTCTACGTCAACAACTTCGCCCAGCCCCACAAGCCCCGCGCCCTGCGGTTGCCGGCCGGCCGCGGCCAGGCCCTCAAGGCGGACATGCAGCGCCTGGTGGAGGACCTGCTGGCCGCCATCCCCGCCATCTTCGAGAGCGACGAATACCGCAACCGCCTGGAGGAGGTGGAGCAGGAGTTCAGCGAGCGGGAGAGCGCCGCCTTCAAGGCCCTGGGCGAGGAGGCCGAGCGCCAGGGCATCGCCCTGTTGCGCACCCCTACCGGCTTCGGGCTCGCCCCGGTGCGAGGCGGCGAGGTGCTTTCGCCGGAGGAGTTCGAGCAGCTACCGGAGGCGGAGAAGGAGCGCATTCGCCAGGTGATCGAGGCCCTGCACGAGCGCCTGCACAAGCTCATCCGACAGGCGCCCCAGTGGCTGCGGGAAAAGCGCAACCGCATCCGGGAGCTCAACCGGGAGTTTTCCCGTCTGGCGGTGGAGCACCAGATCGGGGAGCTGCGCGACAAGTACCGGGACCAGCCGGCGGTGCTGGACTACCTGCAGGCGGTGGAGCAGGACCTGGTGGACTCGGCCGACGACTTCCGCAAGCCACAGGAGGGCATGCCCCAGGTCCTGGGGCTGCCCATGGCCGTGGCCCCCTCCTTCCGGCGCTACCAGGTCAACCTCATCGTGGACCACAGTGCCACCAAAGGGGCGCCGGTGGTGGCCCCCGACCATCCCAGCCACGCCGCCCTGGTGGGCCGGGTGGAGCACATGGAGCACCTGGGGGCGCTGGTGACCGATTTCACCCTCATCAAGCCCGGCGCCCTGCACCAGGCCAGCGGCGGCTATCTGATCCTGGACGCCCGGCGCCTGCTCACCCAGCCCTATGCCTGGGAGGGCCTCAAGCGGGCCCTGCGCTCCCGCAGCATCCGGCCCGATTCCCTGGCCCAGATGCTGTCACTCACGAGCACCATCTCCCTGGAGCCGGAACCCATCCCTTTGGAGGTGAAGGTGGTGCTAGTGGGGGAGCGGCTGCTCTATTACCTGCTGTGCGAATACGATCCGGACTTCCAGGAGCTGTTCAAGGTGGTGGCGGACTTCGAGGACGACCTGCCGCGCAGCGCGGAGGCCCCGCTGCAGTATGCCCGGCTTGCCGCCACCCTGGCCCGCCGGGAAGGGATGCTGCCCTTCGACCGCAGCGCCTGTGCCCGCCTCGTGGAACAGGCGGCCCGCGCCGCCGGGGATGCCGAGCGCCTGTCCACCCACGTGCAGGGGCTGCTGGACCTCATGCGGGAGGCGGACTTTCTCGCCCGCCGGGACGGTGCGGGGGTGGTCTCGCGGGAGCAGGTACAGGCGGTCATCGATGCCCGCGACCGCCGCACCGGCCGGCTGCGTGCCCGCCTGCAGGATGCCATCCTGCGCGAGAACATACACATCGAGACCTCGGGCCAGATGACCGGCCAGGTCAACGGGCTGTCGGTCATCGACCTGGGGGACAGCCGCTTCGCCCACCCCACCCGCATCACCGCCAACGTGCGCCTGGGGGAGGGTGAAGTGATCGACATCCACCGGGAGGTAGACCTGGGCGGCGCCATCCATTCCAAGGGAGTGCTGATCCTGTCCTCTTTTCTCGCCACCCGCTATGCCAGCACCCTACCCCTGTCCCTGTCGGCCACACTGACCTTCGAACAGACCTATGGGGAGGTGGAGGGGGATTCGGCCTCCATGGCCGAGCTGTGTGCCCTGCTTTCCGCCCTGGCGGGCCTGCCCATCCGGCAGTCTTTGGCGGTGACCGGCTCGGTGGACCAGCATGGGAACATGCAGGCCATCGGCGCCGTGAACGAAAAGATCGAGGGCTTTTTCGACATCTGCGCCCGGCGGGGGCTGACCGGAGAGCAGGGGGTGGTCATCCCCGAGAGCAACGTCAAGCACCTCATGCTGCGCGGCGACGTGGTCGAGGCCTGCGCCCAGGGCCGTTTCCACGTCTGGGCCGTGCGCAACGTGGACGAGGCCATCGAACTGCTCACGGGCACCCCCGCCGGCCTGCCGGATGCCCAGGGGGTGGTGCCGGAGGGCACGGTCAACTACCGGGTGGCGGCGCGTCTGATCGAATTCTCCAGCCTGCGCCAGGCCTATGCCGGCCGTTTGGAGGACAGGCCCCAGCGCCGCCGGCACGGTGGCAGGAAGAAATGAACGGGCTTGAACAGGGCATGCGGCGGGTGCTGGTCCCCCTGACCGGCCTTCAGGCCGAGCAGGCCTGGCTGGATGCCGCCGCGGAGGTTGCCGCCTGTCTGGATGCGGAGCTGACCGCCCTGTTCGTGGAGGATCTGGACCTGCTCAAGGCCAGCCGCCTGCCCAGCATGCGGGAGATCGGCCTGTTCTCCGCCCAGCCCCGCGCGCTCGATGGCGAGCGCATCCTGCGCCTGCTGCAGGCGGCCGCTCGCCGCCTGCAGCAGACCCTGGAACGGGTAGCACGGGCGCGGGGGCTCGCCTATTCCTTCCGTATCCTGCAGGGCAAGCCCCTTCCCACCCTGTTGCAAGAGGCCAGCAGCCCGGACCTGGTGCTCATCGTCCGGCAGGCCACCCTGCGCCTGACCCGGCGCCGGCCGGTGGCGGTGCTGTTCGACGGCAGCCTGGCCGCCACGGGGGCCCTGAGCATCGCCTTGCGTCTAGCACGCGCCAGCCGGCGCCCCTGTGTGGTGCTCGTCGCGGCCGCCGATCCCCACAGCTACCGGGAGCGGGTGCAACAGGTGGGCTGGGCCGTGGGCGAGGCGGGGGAGGTGCTGGTGCAGGCCCTGCAGGAGACCCGGCCCGAGCGCCTGGTCGCCGAGGCCGATCGCCTGCATGCCGCCCTCCTCGTGGTGCCGGCCGCTTATATCGAGGGGGACTCTTCCCGTCTCATGGCGCTCTACAGCCGGGCGGGCTGCGATCTGCTGCTGGTGACCTAAGCCGTGCCGCTCAGCGCAACAGCCGCCGGCGGGTCAGCCACAGGGCGAGGCGGAAGCCCACACCGGCGTAGGCGAGCAGTACCAGGCAGTGCAGCAGCGGCGCCTCGGGCCACAGTCCCAGCACCAGGGGACGGGCCAGGGCGATGGCATGGGTCAGGGGCAGTGCCTGGGCGGGGACTGCCAGCCAGGCGGGCAGGGCGTCGGTGGGATAGAACACCCCCGCGAGCAGCACCATGGGGGTGATGAACAGGGTGAAGTAGTAAAGGAAGAAATCGTAGTTCGGGGCCAGGGCATTGACGGCCAGGCCCAGGCCCGAGAAGGCCAGTCCGGTCAGCACGATCACCGGCAACAGCCCCAGGCTCATCACCGGGTCGGCATACAGCCCCAGGGCCCAGATCACCAGCAGGATGGCTAGGCCCGAGAGCAGGCTCTTGCTGGTGGCCCAGAGGAGTTCCCCGATCAGCACGTCCTTCAGGGTCAGAGGGGTGTTGAGGATGGCGTCCCAGGTCTTCTGCACGTGCATGCGGGAGAAGGCCGAATAGAGGGTCTCGAAGCTGGCGCTGTTCATGACGCTGTAGGCTAGCGTCCCGGCCGCTAGGAAGGTGAGGTAGGGCACCCCCTGGATGTCCCCCAAGAACCGTCCCAGACCATAGCCCAGGCCCAACATGTAGAGCAGGGGATCGGCCAGATTGCCAAGGATGGAAGGGCCGGCGAGCTTGCGCCAGACCAGGAAGTTGCGCTGCCACACGGGCAGCCAGCGCATGATCTGGGAATGGGGAATGGGGGATGGGGGATGAGGAAGGCGGTTTACCATGGCTGCTCATCCCTCGACGGTTCTCCCCATTCCCCATTCCCCATCCCCGATCCCCCCAGCTCAGTCCCGCAAATCCCTACCCGTCAGCTTGAGGAACACGTCCTCCAGGTTGGCGGGGCGGTGCAGGTAGCGCAGCCCTTCCCGCCGATCCAAGGCGTCGGTGACCGCCCTGGGGTCGTCGGTGTAGCAGAACAGGGTCTCGCCGGCGTGCTCGCAACGCCGGCACAGCCGGCCGGCGCAGCCTGCCCAGTCCTGCAGGCCCTCGCCGTAGACCTCCACCACGTGGGGTTCGATGTGGCGGGCGATCAAGGTGCGCGGCGGACCCTCGGCGATGATGCGGCCCCGGTCGATGATGCTGATCATGTCGCAAAGCCGCTCGGCCTCCTCCATGAAGTGAGTGGTGAGCAGCAGGGTCTTGCCCTGATGAATGAGCCGCCGCAGCCCCTGCCACACCAGATGGCGGGCCTGGGGGTCCAGACCGGTGGTGGGTTCATCCAGGATCACGAGCTCAGGGTCGTTGATGAGGGACCGCGCCAGGGCGAGCCGCCGTTTCATGCCCCCGGACAGGGTGGGCACGGGTGCGTTCGCCTTGCCCGTGAGGCCTGCGAACTCCAGCAGGGCGGGGATGCGCGCCGTGATCTCCCGCCGGCTGAGCCCGAAATAGCGGCCATAGGCCAGCAGGTTTTCCTGCACGGTGAAGTCCGGGTCCAGGCTGTCGGTCTGGGGGACCACCCCCACCAGACGGCGGGCCAGCGGCCCCTCCTTGGGTATGCGGTGGCCCAGCAGCTGGATCTCGCCGGCATCCGCCTCGATGAGGCCCAGGGCGAGCCGCAGGGTGGTGGTCTTGCCGGCGCCATTGGGCCCCAGCAGGCCGTGGCAGCGGCCCGCGGCGACCTCCAGGCTGAGGCCATCCACCACGGCGACCCCGCCATAGCGTTTGCTCAGGTTGCGCAGGCTCAACGGCGGCACAGCAGGTTCTGGATGCACGCTCTTAATTCCACGAGCCGGCCGTGGAAGAAATGCCCGGCGGCGGCGATGACGTGCAGGGGGATGACATGCCGCCGGGCGTAGTCGGCCACCTGGGCCAGGGGAATGAGCTCGTCCGCCTCCCCATGCACGATGTCGGTGGGCAGTGCAGGCGGCCCGAAGGCATAGAGGGTAATGGCGGGGCCCACCAGGATCAGGCGTTTGGCGGCAAGGCGGGTGGCCACCCGGTGCTGTACATAGGCGCCGAAGGAGAAGCCCAGCAGGGACCAGGGCAGGCCCGTGTAGCGCTCGCCGAGATGGGCAGCCACGGCGAGCAAGTCCTCCGTCTCGCCCAGACCTTGGTCAAAGGTCCCCTCGCTCGCCCCGACACCGCGGAAGTTGGGCCGCACGGCGATGAGATCGCAGGCGACGGCGGCACGCGCCAACATGTACACCACCTTGTTGTGGAGACTGCCGCCGTGCAGGGGGTGGGGGTGGGCGATGAGGGCAAGCCCGCGGGGGTCGCCCTCCGGGGATTCCACCAGGGTCTCGACCAGGCCGCCGTCAGGACGGCGGATCAGCAGCCGCTCGCCACGGGCGGGGAGCGCGGCGACCTGGGGAACTTCCGACATTTCAGTCGATTTTCAGTCGTTCCACCACCCGGCCATCGCGTAGATGAGCGGTGAGGATCTCGTCGATGTCCGCCTCGTCCACGTAGGTGTACCAGACCGCATCCGGATAGACCACGCACACCGGCCCCTGCCCGCAACGGTCGAAACAGCCGGCCCGGTTCACCCGGCAGTCGCCCCCCTTGCCGTGCAGGCCCAGCTCCTTGGCCCGCCGTTTGGCGTATTCGAACATGGCCTCGGCGTTGTACTGGGTGCAACAGCGGCCGCCATCCTCGCGCACGTTGAGACAAAAGAACAGATGGTGTCGGTAATAGCTCATAACTCGTCGTATTTGGCACAGGAGCCGCGCGCCTTGTCCACGGGATACTTGCGCGCGTTGATGCGCAGCTTCTCCTCGGCGGCCTCAAGCAGGTCCACCTCCAGCAGGTTGGCCAGGCTCACCAGGTAGATGAGCACGTCGGCCATCTCCTGTTTGACCGCCTCGCGTTTGGTCTCCGGCAGGGTGAGGCTCTCCTCGGAGGTGAGCCACTGGAAGGGTTCCAGCAACTCCGCCGCCTCCACGATGAGGGCGCAGGCCAGGTTCTTGGGCGTGTGGTAGCGGTGCCAGTCGCGCTCACGGCCGAATTCCCGCACGGCGGCGGCCAGTTCGGCAAGGGAATTAAAGGACACGTTGTATACGGTCGTAATCAGTCATGGCCAAGTTTACCACCGGATGTACCCCCCGCAGTTGATTGGACACAGATTTGCAGCTCATACGGCCTTCCGGCTGGCATAAGACTGCCGGGCTTCAAGGGGTGACATGAAGCCCAGTTTCTCCAGACGCCAGT
>FWPV01003481.1_pt1 | contig 35552 bp, 25 predicted proteins | sample 2228371 | NCBI WGS metagenome assembly FWPV01 (sample SAMEA103939776, study PRJEB20133) | metagenome | reverse complement strand
TGCAGTCATGCACCAGAGTTGTGCGCCTGAGCAGAGCCAGAGCGCAGAGGCTGATGATCCCGAGTTACCGGCCTATGTGCTTTATACCTCTGGGACCACCGGCGTGCCCAAAGGTGTACTGCTGTTGCAGCGTAATGTCCGGAATTTTCTGGCCGGTATGCTGGCTGCGCCTGGCCTGAAGTCCGGTGACCGCCTATTGGCCGTAACATCCATTAGCTTTGATATTCATGTGCTGGAACTGTTTTTACCTTTGCTCGCCGGAGCCCGGCTTGTGATCGCCAATTCTGCACAAAGCCGGGACGCCAGGGTCTTACGCCTCCTGCTTCAGCAACATCAAATCACCATAATGCAGGCAACACCAGCCAGCTGGAAGATGTTACTGGCCGATGGCTGGCAGCCAGACCCCGGCTTTACCAGCCTGTGTGGTGGAGAAGCATTGCCGCAGACTTTGGTCGACAAACTTTGTCATGGTGGTGCAGTACTTTGGAATATGTACGGGCCCACAGAAACTTGTGTCTGGTCCGTCTGTGGCAGGATGCAGCCGGCAGAACCTATTCATGTTGGCCGTCCTGTTACCCACACCGAATTGTATATCCTTTCTGCGAAAGGTCAGTTGTTACCTGCCGGAGTCATTGGCGAGTTATGGATAGGTGGTCAGGGGGTCAGCCCTGGTTATCTCAATCAGCCGGCGCTGAGCAACAAAATGTTTGTTGCGCCTGTGATGCCGCAGATCTGTCAGTCTTCAGCGGGCGGAAAGCTGTTCCGCACCCATGATTTGGCCCGTTGGCTACCTGATGGGCGGCTGCAGATTATGGGACGCGCCGATCAGCAACTGAAAATCAGGGGTTACCGGATTGAACCCGGCGAGATTGAGTATCAGTTGCAGCAGTCAGAGCTGGTGACTGAGGCTGTTGTTGTGGCGGTACGTGACCCTCAGCAAGAGCCAATACTGGTCGCTTATGTCGTGCCGGCAAAACCTGCAGTAGCCGGCAATGAGCTCCACAAGGTGCTCAGCGACATGCTGCTGGCTGTTCTGCCAGCCTATATGGTGCCGGCACTCTTTGTGCAATTGTCAGAGCTTCCGCTGACTGCCAACGGCAAAATCGATCGAAAACAATTGCCGGCACCAGATTTTGGCACTTCGGTTGCTCCTTTTGTCGCGCCTGTCACACCGCTGGAGCAGGTGATTGCGAAGTGCTGGCAGCATTGTCTGGGTCTGTCGCACATTGGCGTGCACGATAACTTTTTTGCCATGGGCGGGCATTCCATTATTGCGGTTCAGGTGGTCAGTCAGTTGGGCTTGCATGGCATCCGGATCAGTCCGTTGCAACTTTTTGCATACCCCACGATAGCCGGGCTTGCAGCCAGTTTGCAGCTGCAGAGTGATGCGCAGGAGTCAGAGTCTGTACCCGCCAATCTGCTGGATGTGAATACTGAATCTGTGACACCAGAAATGCTGCCTCTGACAGACCTTTCTCAGCAGGATATTGACCAACTGCTCAGCCAGATCCCGGGTGGCGTGTCACGTATTCAGGATATCTATGACTTAGGACCGCTGCAGGAGGGGATTTTATTTCTGCATATCGCCAGTGAAACCGCCGATCCTTATTTACTGCAAACAACATTCACATTGCCGGATCATGCTGCTGTGAACCGGTTTATTGAGCATTTGCAGCTGGTGATCACACGCCATGATGTGCTCAGAACAGCGGTGTTCTGGCAAGGCCTGTCAAGACCGGTTCAGGTGGTCTTCCGTGAGGCCGGAATTCCCGTGCATTGGCATAAATTAAGCGAAACACAAAATCCGGAGCATTACACTGCAGCGCTGATGCAGCAGCCCTGCCGGATGACTTTAACCCAGGCCCCGTTACTGTCTTTGCACATTGTCAGCCAGCCTTCGGTTTCGCAATGCACCCTACTACTCAGGTACCATCATCTTGTGACCGATCAGATGGGGATCCGGCTGGTCTGTGAAGAATTACAGCTGCTGCAAAACGGCCAGGATGAGCTGTTGCCAGCTGTCCGGCAGTATCGCGATTTTATCGCCTCTGTGCGTCAGTCTGCCAATCAGGATGCAGCCAGTCTGTTCTTCCGGCGCATGCTGGGTGATAAAGATAACGCCACTCTGGTGTTCAACATAACAACGGATCCGGCGGGGCAGAGCATAAGGCAACAAATCAGATTGGCAGACGAGCTGGCTGCCGGTTTGCGAAACAGTGCGGCCCTTTTGCATGTGAGCCCCGCAGTGCTGATGCACTGTGCCTGGGCACTGGTGGTTGCAGCCTGTGCCGGTGACAAAGACGTTGTGTTTGGTACTGTTTTGTCCGGACAGGTCCATCACAAACCTCAGGCGGGTCAGATGCTCGGGGTGTTGGTCAATACCCTGCCAATCAGGGTCAACACTGGCGGCGCGACGGCCAGGTCATTGGTACAACAGGTTTCTTCCGGCTTGCAGCAGTTGCTGAACTATGTTCAGGTGCCGCTGGTGGTCGCGCAGCGGTCGAGTCCGATCGAAGCGCCATTGCCTTTATTTAACACTCTGCTCAATTACCGCCATACCGAAAAAACACAGCCTGCGGTCAGTGGCCAATTGCCTGAGCCGGTTGATTTCAGCCTGCACAGTCACTATCCGGTGGAATTGTCTGTTGATGACGATGGCCAGAGTTTTCAGCTGACATTACAAACCCACGCCGGATATCCGGCAGAGCGTCTGCTGGGTTACCTGCAACATGCACTGGCCGGGATGCTCGATGCATTGGCACAGCCAGAGGAGCGGCCGGCCGGATTCTGTCTGTTGTCCACCCAAGAGAGGGCACAACAGCAATTTATCTGGAACAACACCCGGTCTGATTATCCGCAGCAGCAATGTGTTCATCAGCTTTTTGCGGCACGGGCCGCGTTGCAGCCGGAGCAGCCGGCTGTGGTCTGCGATGGCGTGACGCTCAGCTACGCTGAACTGGATCGACGCGCCAATCAACTTTCGCATTATTTGCGCGCACAATATCAAGTCGCGCCGGAACAGCTGATTGGTTTGTGCCTTGAACGTTCTGAACTGGTGATTATCGCGATGCTGGCCGTGCTCAAAGCAGGAGCAGCTTACGTGCCGCTGGATGCAGGATACCCAAAACAACGTTTGTCTCTGATGCAGGAGGATGCCGGTTTAGCCGTGATTCTGGTGCAACAATCCACCAGCGGCAGAACTGATGCTGAGGTGCAACTGGTACTGGATGATCCAGTGGTACAGCGGGAGCTTCAGAGTGCTCCATGTACCGGGGTTGATGCACAAAAGCCGACAAGTTCAAATCAGCTTGCTTATGTGATCTATACATCGGGCTCTACCGGTCGGCCAAAAGGTGTGATGATTGAGCATCGTAGTCTGACCAACCATGTGACTTATATCAGCCGGGAATATGGGCTTGCTGCAGGGGTCCGCTGTCTGCAGTTGTCTTCGGTGAGTTTTGACAAGTCAGTCGAAGAAATATTTCCGACCTTATGCAGTGGGGCAACGCTGGTGATTTTTAAACAACAATTGTTTGAAAGTCCTCAGGCCTTTACAGCCATGTGCCGGCAGTATCAGGTTGATGTATTAAATCTTACACCGGCATTTTTTCATGAATATGTGGTGCAGGCATGCAATGGTGAACTGCAGGGGATCCGCCACATTAGTGTCGGGGGCGACAAGCTCAATAGCCAGGATATTCAGGATTACTTCAACAGGCATCAGCAGCCACCACGATTATTAAATGTGTACGGACCAACAGAAGTCACGGTGGATGCCTGTTATACCGACGTTGATTTGTTGTATCCGAACAGTATTGGTAAACCGGTTGCCAATGCACAGTGTTATGTACTGGATGCGCAGTTACAACTGGTCCCGGTTGGGGTTATTGGCGAACTCTACATCGGTGGTGTGGGGGTGGCCCGTGGTTATCTGAACCGACCGGAACTTACGGCGGAGCGCTTTATCGCCAATCCTTTGGCAACAGGAACCGGAGACAGGCTGTATCGCACTGGCGACTTAGTCCGCTGGCTGGAACACGGCGCTATTGAGTATCTCGGCCGGGCCGATCATCAGGTGAAAGTGCGTGGTTTCCGGATTGAACCGGGTGAAATAGAAAGCTGCCTGATGGCGATGCCGCTTGTCGGGCAAGCGGTGGTTGTTGCCATCAGGGCACCGTCTGGAGGTCAGCAACTGGTGGCTTATCTGACCGTTGCGTCCGAATATGCGGAGTTATCAGCAGAGGTGGTGACACAGCAAGCGCAGCGGCAGCTGGCTGCTACCTTGCCCGAATATATGGTGCCGGAGCTGTTCATGGTATTGCCGGCTTTGCCGATCAATCCCAACGGAAAAATAGACCGGCATGCTTTACCACATCCGGACAGCATGCAATCTGTTCAGAGGTTCGAAGCGCCGCAGACACAAGGAGAAAGAGTTATTGCTGCGGTCTGGCAGGAGGTGCTGTCATTGCCGCAGGTCAGCCGGACCGATCATTTCTTCCGGCTGGGTGGTCACTCTTTATTATTGACCCGGGTGCTGGCGAGATTGCAGCAGGTCCTGCAAATCCATATCCCCCTGAAAATGTTATTTGAGTCGCCGGTGCTGTCAAAGCTGGCGGCGCAGCTCGACCAAATCACCGGAGTCAAAGCTCAGGTGAAGATCAATCACGTATCCCGCTCGCAGCGCCTGCCTTTGTCTTATGCACAGCATCGCTTATGGATGCTCGATCAGATTGATGGGGGTGGCATTCACTACAATATGCCTGCGATATTCAAATTAAGCGGTCAGGTGGATAGTGATGCTCTGGAGTATGCCTTCGTTACTATTGTGCAGCGCCATGAAGCATTGCGGACTCTTTTTCTTTGTGATGACCAGGGAGAGGTGTATCAGCAACTCCAGCCAGCCAGCCGGTTCCGGGTGCAAAGTCTGGATATCTCTGCACAATCCGCAACAACAATACAGGCGCAAATCCAACAGCTGTTAGCGCAGCCATTTATCTTAAGCCAGGATTATTTGCTGCGGGTACATCTGCTGCGCGACAGCGCGGAAAGTGCAGTGTTGCTGATCAATATGCACCACATTGCTGCAGATGGCCATTCGGTGGGCCTGCTGATGCATGAGTTGAGTCTGTTGTACCGTGCAAGGCAGGCAGGTCTGGTGGCTGAACTGCCCGAATTGCCGGTGCAGTATGCTGACTACGCATACTGGCAACGCCAATGGTTAAGTGGGGATGTGCTTGAACAGCAGTTGCAATACTGGGATCAGCAACTCCATGGTCTGCCTCAGGTCCACCAACTGCCGATTGACCGGCCCAGACCGCTCCAGCAAAGTTATGCTGGTGCGTCGTATTGTCATCAGATCCCGGCAGAGCTGACAGCGCGTCTGGCGGCACTGTGTCACAGGCACGATGCCACTTTATTTATGGGTATTCAGACATTGTTTGCCATTTTGCTTGCCCGCTTCAGCAATGAACAGGATATTTCGATGGGAACGCCTGTGTCTAATCGGGAACAGCCGCAACTTGAGCAACTTATCGGTTTCTTTGTTAATACGCTGGTATTGCGTAACGATCTCACCGGGAAGCCCGGATTCAGTTCGCTGTTAGCGCAAAGCAAAGCCATGCTGCTGGCTGCCTATGAGCATCAACACACACCATTTGAACTGGTCGTCGAGCGGTTAAAACCGGAAAGAACACAGAGTTACACGCCGTTGTTTCAGATCATGCTGGTATTTAATCCGGCGGTTCCGCCTGCTGTTGCATTGCCGGGGCTGATCACTGAAGCGCCGCATTATGCGACAACCACTGCGAAGTTTGATTTAACCTTACACGTTAACGAAGAAGCAGGCGCCCTGACGCTGAACTGGGAATTTAACACCGACCTGTTTAATCCGGAATCAGTGCAAACGATGGCCTCGGCCTTTGAATGCTTACTGGACGGCATACTGGCGGACCCGGAACTCAACGTGTATGCGATCAACATGTTGCCGCCAGCCTTGATGCAACAAGTGACTGTAGACTGGAATCACAGCAAATGGCCGGGGCAGGCTGATCTTTGTATGCACGAGCTGTTTATGCAGCAACTGATAGCAGCGCCTGACCACATTGCGACAATAGATGCTGCGGGTCATACACTGACTTATTTGCAATTATACAGTCAGGTTGTGCAGCTGGCCGCGCAGTTACAGCCGCTGCTTCCCGTCAGTACTGAACCGCTGATTGCGATTCGGTTGCCAAAGAGTCCGTTACAACTGGTGGCGGCACTGGCGGTTCAATATGTCGGTGCAGCCTATCTGCCGCTGGAAACCGATTGGCCCGCATCAAGATGTGAGCAGATCCTGCGTCAGGCTGATGTGCAGTTGCTGATCACCACAAGCAGCCTGACCGCTTTGTCAGCAGAAGGACTCAGTGTCTGTTATCCGCAGCCAGCAGCAGCGGAGCAGAGCCGTGCTGAACTTCTGGCGCAGGCCAGCGGCTATAAGCCGGTACAAACCCCTGCATCACTGGCTTATGTCATCTTTACCTCAGGCTCCACCGGCAAACCCAAGGGAGTGGCCATTGAACATGGCGCGGCCGTGAATACCTTGCTTGATATCAACCGGCAGTACGGCATAACTGCGGCGGATAAAGTGCTGGCGGTTTCTGCTTTCAGTTTTGACCTGTCGGTGTATGACTATTTTGGGATGCTGGCAGCAGGCGGCACTGTTGTGTTCCCGCAGCCGGAATTGGCGAAAAATCCGCAGCACTGGCTGGAACTCACCGAGCGTTTTGCTGTTACTGTCTGGAACACAGTGCCGGTTTCGGCAGCGCTGTTGGTAGAGCAACTGGAAGAGCAAAGGCGCAGTTCTGCTATTTGTTTTAAAGCGGTCATGATGAGTGGGGATTGGATTGATCCACAGTTACCGGCAAGGCTCTGGCAGTCGTTTCCCGGTAGTCGGTTATACAGTCTTGGCGGGGCCACCGAGGGCTCTATCTGGTCCATTCATTACCCTATTGAACAGGATACCTCAGCGTTATCCAGTGTCCCTTATGGCCGGCCTATGTCAGGACAGTCATTCTTCATCTTAAATGACATGCTGCAACCTTGTCCGCCACAAGTGACAGGTGAGCTTTTTATCGGGGGGCTGGGCGTTGCCCGCGAATATTATCGTGACAGCGAGTTGACCGGGCGGCAGTTCTTGTGGCATCCGCAGTTAAAGCAGCGACTGTACCGGACCGGAGATCTGGGCCGGTATCGCAGTGATGGCCTGATTGAATTCCGCGGCCGTCGGGATAACCAGATCAAGATCCGTGGTTTTAGGGTGGAGCTGGGTGAGATAGAGCATACGCTGAAATCGCACCCGTTCATTGGTCAGGCTGTGGTTGATGTGCAGCAGACAGCTTCAGGTGACAAAGTGCTGGTTGCTTATCTGGTGCTGCACAACGAACAGGTCATAGCGAGCCGGCTGGAATTTATCGAGCAATGCCGCGAGTGGCTGCGCAGCGTCTTACCGCATTACATGGTGCCACAGGCGTTCGAAATTCTGTCCGCTTTGCCTGTAACTGCGAATAACAAAGTTGACCGTAAAGCATTGCCAGCGCCGCAGTTGCAACATAGTGAACCCGAAATGATCTTACCGGCAGACGCATTTGAGGCTTCGTTGTGTGCGATCTGGCAGCAGATTTTTGCCAATCCTCAGCTTGGCATGAAAGCCAATTTCTTTGACCTGGGCGGGCATTCGCTGCTCGCCACCAGGTTGATAGCGAAAGTGCGCAGTCAGTTAGGGTTGCAGGCCACACTGGGTGATGTGTTTTTGCATCCGCAGTTACAGGAATTTGCCAATCAGTTACGGCTGCGGGAACAGGAAAGTTTGACCTGTGAGTTGCCGGAAACCATGCTGCAATTGAGCACCACACCTGGTTCGGGAACTATCTTCTGTTTTAATCCCGGAGCCGGCACAGCCCATTGTTATGGGCGTTTGGCGGCTGCGTTGTCCGGACAATATCAGTTGGTCGGGTTACATTCGCCGCTGATCTACGAACCGCAGTTTTTTGCTGATTTTAAGGCGCTGGTCAACCGTTATGTACAATTGATACTGCGATACCAGACTGAGGGGCCCGTCACTTTATTGGGCTATTCGTCGGGTGGTGTCCTCGCTTATGAAGCGGCCTGCCAACTGGTTCAGCAGGGATATCAGGTCCGGGTTCTGCTGTTAGATAGCTACGCGACTATGGCTGAATATGAAGTACCAAGCCAGGCCTGGTATGCCCCTATACAGTTGGCCTTGCAGGAAATTCTGTTGTTACAGCCGGAACTGGACTGGAATCAGCTCGATGCGACGGATGTTCCGGCAGCGCTGAGCTCTTTGAGCAAACAGCTGCGTCTGCAGTTTCCTGAACATTATATTGCACAAGTCACAGAAGAAATGACCTGTCGCTATTTACAGCATTTTATCACGCTGGACAGGTTGAAAAGAGGCCACTGCATTCGCCAGTCAGCGCTGGATTTAGTGCTGTTCAGAGCTGAACTGACGCCACCGGCAGATGGCTTTAATCAAAACCTGAACTGGGACTTGTACAGCAGTGGCAGTGTCAGAATTTTACCAATACAGCAATCACATCAGACCATGATTGAGTCTGCGGAACTGGCGACGTCTGTGGCCGAATATTTGCGACTGCCTGTGCCACATCAGGCTGACAGAGATGCCGCAAATGGACAAAACAGCACAACCCACCAGGGACAGACCCCAGACTTATGCCATGCGGGAGGCGTCAATGAATACAGCGCCTGAGCAACTGGATTTTGATATTCAGGGTTATATACGGGAGGCATTAATGCATGGCCGTAATCATGTATCCGCGCACTGGCGGGAAAAAATTGCAGCGATGATGGCCCCTTTCCGGCTTGATCCGCGGCAACCCGATTTTAGCCCGGACTGTGGTCTCTGGGAGCGGTTTTTATGGTGTGAAAACTTCACCGCTCTGGGAGAAAAACACAATTATGCTTCATACACTTATTCGCCGGTTTTTGATTGTTATCTTGATGCCGGCACCGATGGAGATTTTTGGAGAAAGAATAAAAATGTATGGTATGCTCTGGCAGCGTTGGTTAACGATTGGTTTATTTATGAAATGGAATTATTCAACAAATACACCTCAATTGGTTACACCAAAAAGGGATATAGGCCCGAGCTTGTCGCTGACAGACTGCAACTGTTAAAAGAGCTGAAACAAAGCCTGATGGAAACGGAAAATTCGTTTTCCGTCCATCGTGACCAGGGGTTTCCGGACCATGGCTATCCACATGATATTGAGTACTTCCGTGATGCTGATGCAGCATTAACGACTTTAGTCATGCTGACGGGGCTTCCCGGTGGTATTTATCATGATGAATATATGTTTCTGCGCATGGTGCAACTCACGGAATGTATCTTTTTTGCGGTCGGAGAAGGTGTTCACGACGGGTTAGCTTTTTATCAGCAGGGAGAACAGCAAAGGGCTGCTGATATCTTCCGGCAACTGACGGTGTTGATGGACGTACTAAGCCGTTTGTTCAGTGTGATGGATACTCTGGCTGTGGAAAACTTTTATCAGGGTTTTCGGGTAGATACCGGTAATGCCGGTGCTATACAGTCTGAAAAGTATCAATGGTTGGAGCGTCTCCTGACCGGTATTCAACAGGACAAACTGGGCGTTGTGCTGCAGATAGCAGAACTGAGGGACAAGTCCATGCTAAAAGACACTGCCATGCCGACTTTAAGGCAACTCTATCAGACCATGCTGAACTGCCGGGATTGTCCGGAACTGGCATTTTTCAGTCAGCGTCTGTTGCATCAATTCCAGTTCTGGAAAGCCAGACACCTGGCGATTGCAATAAAAATGTTGCCTAAAAACTTCGGAGCCGAAGGTCCGCTGGGTATCGGCTATCTGAAATCGAATTTAAGGAACAATATGACTGAGATGCGGCGTCATAGCAGAGAAGTACCGGAAGTTCGGTTATCCACAAGGGCTCGTCAGCTATTTGAGGGACTGACTCTGGTTTGGATACAGTGTACCGACGTTGACCTGCAGAAACTTCAGTTCGCTTTACAAACCAATACCGAAGATATCCGCCAGTCGATGCTGGAACATGCCGATCTGATAGAGCATAACCTTGATGATTATCAGAGGTTCTTCAGCAGTAAACAGGCTGCTTTTCCATTACGCAAACAGATGCAGCATGGGTTGCCTGCACCGACAGTTCCTCTGGTTCCGCGCCTATTACTGCATCTTGAGTTCTATCGCGGTGTGCTGGCGGGTGTGTTTGATATCGACCGGATTGATGGTGATGTGTTAGTTGACGTCAGTATCGAAGCTGAGGTTTACAGTGGTATCGGCAAATCCCGTCAGGTGATCTGTCAGGCCAATGAATTGGTGTTGCGCGATCAGGCAGGAGTGATGGCCTCGTATTTTTCTGGTCCGGGCAGCCGCACAGCCATGGCGGCTGATGGTCCTGTGGCCGGACGGCGCCTCGGTCTGATGTTGTTTTCATCACCGGCTATGGCACCTGGCAGCCTTGAGGACACCATCACTTTGATTCACAAATTGTTTTCAGCAGCAGCCGGTACAGTTGACCTGAGTTATTTACGGTTTCAACCGGGGCCATAACGGATAGAGGGAAGCCGCTACGCCAAAGTTATTTGGTATTGCGACAGGCAGTTCAGGAAGTAAGAAAGGTATTGATGTGGATATAAAAAAGCAGGTTGTAACCAAAGATAAAAGTGTACCGGTCAAGTGGGGGCTGGGGTTGCTGCTGATACTTGGCCTCTGGATGCTTTACGCCAGACTGACCAGTCAGGAAATCAGTCTGGAACGTAAAAGCCTGGTGATTGCCGAAGTGCGCCAAGGCGATTTAGAGGTTTCGGTCGACGGTTTTGGTGTTGTCAGATCAGACGATATCAGACTGTTAACAGCACCAAGTAATTCTATTGTGAAAGAGATACTGGTGAAGCCCGGAGCCCGGGTGCAGGCCGGAGATGTGATTGCCCGTCTTGAAAACCCTGATGTCAGACAAGAGCTGCAAAATGCCCGGCAGGAGCTGTCAAAAGTGCAGGCGGATTTACGGCAAACCATCGCTGATCATGAGCTGGCAATGCTCAACGAAGCGACTGAAGTTTCTGATACTCAGGCAAATTACGAAAAAATCTCTTATATCGTTCAAGCTGAATCTTCCCTGGTGGAAAAGGGAATTATTTCCAAAGTGACCCATGTCGAAAGCCAGGTTGAAGCAGAACGTCTGAAAGCAAAACTGGTGTTTTTACGGGAGAAGAATGAAAGGCTTAAACGAATTCACGCAGAGATGATCAGTATCAAAACTGATTTGGTCCGGCAGCAGGAAGGCACAGTAAAACTGATTGAGCACAAAGTGGATCAGTTGGAGATTAAGGCGGAGCTGACAGGTATGTTGCTGAAATCAGCCATTGGTTTGGGACAGAGTCTGGTGATAGGACAAGAGGTTGCCACTATTGGCAGTGAGGGTTCGCTGGAAGCCTTTATCAAGATCCCACAGGATAAAGCGCAGCGGATTCAAATTGGACAAAAGGCGGTGATTAATAACCGCCAGGATCAGATTGAAGGGGTAGTCAGCCGGATCGATCCTGTGGTTGTCGACAACACGGTTGAACTGGAAATTGACTTACCCGGAGAATTGCCGCTGAGTCTGAAAGCGGAGCAGAATGTTGAAAGCAGAATCATTATCGGCAGTTTGGCTGATGCTATGTATATTGAACGCCCTGCCAAAAGTACGGAAAACACGGTGCTGAAATTGTTCAGGATTGATGACGATGATTCTAAAAAAGCGGAATTAGTGCAACTGACAATGGGTGAAACCGCGAACCAGTATATTGAAATTAAATCCGGAACCAAGGTTGGACAAAAGTTTATTATTTCCGATTTATCAAACCTGATGACTTCTGAAAATAGTATCGTGCTTGAATAAATATTATAAATTGAACAGGGTGATTTATGAAAAGAGTGACCATAGAAATGAATGGTATTGGGAAAATATTCGAAACTGATGAAGTTGAAACCCATGCCCTGAAAAATGTAAGTCTGAAAGTATACGACGGTGATTTTGTATCATTATCTGGTCCGTCGGGATGTGGAAAATCTACATTGTTGTCTTTACTCGGACTGTTAGATACACCCAGTAGTGGCGAATATAAAGTGGATGGTATCAATGTCAGTAACCTTGTATCCGATCGTGCTGCTGAGATTCGTAATCAAAAATTTGGTTTTATTTTCCAGTCTTTCAACCTGATAGATGAGCTTTCAGTGTTTGATAATGTGGCCTTGCCACTTCGTTACAGTGCACAGCGTTTCCATGCCAGTCAGGTCGAAGAACAAGTTCGCCAATGCCTCGCCAGAGTGGGTATTGAACACCGGATGAACCATAAACCTAACCAGTTATCAGGTGGACAACAACAACGTGTTGCCATTGCCAGAGCGCTTATTTCCAAACCATCCGTGATTCTGGCGGACGAACCGACCGGTAACCTTGATTCAAAAAGTGGTGATGCGGTAATGAGCCTGCTGGGGGAACTGAATGACGCAGGAAGTACCATTTTTATGGTGACTCACGATAGCCGGTATGCGGACTTCACCAAAAAGAAGATTCAAATGATAGATGGCCAAATTGTTGCGTAAAGGATATGTATGAATAACTTACGTTATCTGATCAAAAGATCCGTTCAGGCGGCGTTGGCTGACAAGTCTTTTTTTGCCGGTGTTGTAGTAACGATGGGTATCACTATTGGTGTGTTTCTTGTTGTACTGACTTTGGGGTTCTACATGCTGTTAAAACCCTTAAGTTATCCGCAGCAGGACGAGCTTTTTGTGGTGGATTACCAGCGGATAAATCAGAGTGGTGAAGCAGAAACCTCATTTTTTCTCTACCCTGCAGCAGAAGCTTTGTATCGCAATATTCAGAGTGCCAAAGATATCGGTGTCAAAGCGCAGTCTATGTTGTTTTTTTCCAAAGAAGTCCTGACCTCTGAACCTCTGCAACCTAACCTTGCGACTGTTTATACCACGGCAAGCACTGCGGATATCCTGGGGATACCTATGGCAAAAGGGCAATGGTTTGCGCCTGCAGAACTCGGGCAACGCGTGCCGGGTGCAGTGATCACATACCAGGTATGGGCAGAGCAATTTAGTTTAAGGGAAGACATTCTTGGTCAAAAACTGGTTGTGAATGGAGTCAGTCATCCGGTGATTGGTGTTATTCAGGCAGACTTCGTTGCACCACAACTTGCGGAAGTGGGCCTGACTACACAACTTTGGTTGCCCTGGGACTTTAATAATTCTGAATACAAAGAAGACTGGCGAAATGTTGAAGGGAAGTTGTTTTATCTGATCAAAACGCCAGCGGCCAGTACCGGCCAGCTCAGTGTCGTGCTCAGTGCTATGGCGAATGAAATGTTTCGCAAAATGACCATTGATAATCAGCACTTTGTCGGTTGGTCTGCCGATATCGAGATCACGCCGTTACGGTCAAAATTGGTGGCCGGTAATATGACCACAGTTATATTTTTGCTGGCGGGCGGCTTGGGATTGCTGTTGATTGCGACCAGTAACATCACCAATCTTTTTATCTCGCGGGTGGTGTCAAAACATAAACAACTGGCTATTGCGGCCACTCTGGGAGCGAAGAAAAAACATTTGTGGCTACAAATGTTCAGTGAAACCTTAGTGTTGATGCTGGCATCCAGTGCTGTTGCTATTTTGATAGCTTTATTGGGCTTTGGCTTGATCCAGCGGTTTTTCAGCACTCAGCTGGCCCGCGCGCATGAGATATCCTTTGACTGGATGACCTTATGCTCGGCATTGTTGGTTGCAGTTCTGCTGGCTTTTATTATTTCATTATTGTCGATCCGTATTGTGAATTACCGGCAGCTCAGCCAGTCGCTGAAAAGCAGTGGTAAAGGTGTGGGCGTACAAATTTCGTCCGGAGTCCGGAATGCGTTGCTGGTTTCGCAGATTTCTGTCGCTGTGGTGCTGATTTTCTGCAGTGCCAGCCTGATTAAAAACGCGGCCACAACCCTGCAACGACACGTCGGCTTCGACAGCACAAATGTGTTACGACTGGAATTCAGGATCGCCACTCTGGATTGGCAGGGTTGGGATACCTATGCCCCTAAAGTGACGGAATTTCGTGACAAACTCGCCGCATTGCCAGAGGTTGAGGCAGTGACCTTCGCCCGCTCACCACTGGAAGATATTTATCAGTTTGCGCTGACTTACAGTGGAGATGGCAAGCGTTATTACCCCTTCCATCGTAATGTCGACCACAATTATCTGGATGTTGTTGGCCAACGCCTGCTGGCAGGCCAGGGTTTCGCGTTAAAGGATGTGCAGAGCCGCACCAACGTTGCAATGGTCAGCGCTACTTTTGCAGAGCAATTGGGACATGGCGACATAACCAGTGTCATTGGGAAAACCCTGGCAATCGATTCTATTCCACCCGCTACCATCATCGGCGTTGTTGAAGATCTGGTCGTGCCATCAAAAGCAGAAATTCCGCCACGGTTTTATGTCCCGAACGGTGGTTCGGCATTGTGGCTGATGCTGAAGCTGAAACCAGGTACTGTAGTTACAAGGGAACAAGTGACGGCTCTCATGCGTGATACAAACAACCAGTTTGCGCTGACGAATTTTTCTTCATTACAGGCAGATGTGGACAGGGCTAATTTTACGCACCTGGTAACGCTGACAGTTGCGGGAAGTCTTGCCATATTTACCTTGTTGCTGGCCTTTCTGGGCTTGTTCGGCATCATTAGCTATGGCGTTAAATCACGTACAACAGAATTTAATATTAAAATGGCTATTGGAGCGAAATATAACAACATCTTTAATGAAACCGTGCGGGAAAATATTTCAATACTGATGATTGGTGCCTCTTTAGGGACTATCTTTATTATTGCCTGTCTCTATTTTTACTACGATTTATTGAGTGTTTACATCTCAATTAGTTCTATGTATATGTATGCCATAACGATCGTTGCTGTATTCGCTGTTCTGATATTGTCCAGCTCGATTTCGATGAGAGCAATTAAAAAGAACAGTATCGTCAATGGCTTGAAGGGGATCGCTGCATAACTAAATTATGGCGTGGCTTTCGAATGATAGCCACGCTTTTTATTTATGTGTATTCCTGAGATTGATTTTTACTGGGTGCGATATAGTCAGTTCAGCGGGTGGATGTATGAAATGAAAATGAAAAATAATCTGTTTCCTGTAGCAGTCAACGATATCAAACAACTATTCTGGACAGGAAATGGCGAAACAGAAATTGAATGTACGATTTCTGAGCTTTCTGAACGTCAGTTTGTTGTAAAAACAGACGCAAAGCTGCCACAACCCGGTTCGCAGGGTATCTTCTGGCGCCCTTTCTTTCCTATTTTTTCTGCGTCTGTCATCGATGTGGGCGAAGGAATGTTTATTGCTGAACTCGGCGCATTAGATGAGGCGGCCAGGAAAATGCTGGAGACACTGCTCGCAGCGCAACAAGGCCAGCAGATCCCTAATCGTCACAGACCTGGTTTATTGTTCCGGATTATTCTGAAAGCGTTATTTAATCTTGAACAAAGTTTACCGCAAATCCACAGGCGGACATTTTTGCCAGCTGAGTTTCCCTGGAGTTTAGCCTTTGAGAAAGAATGGCCAGCCATCTGTAACGAAGTCAGAAATATCTTTGATCACGTTGATGTCAGTGAAATTCCACTCGGGCCGGACAAACTTGCGAACTGGCATTCGGTGCTGGTTGCAGAAAAAGGTCAGGCCACGGTGCAGGCCAAAAAGCTGCTGCCCTGTACTGCAAAACTGGTTGAGTCTGTTCCCTCGATGCTGAACGCGGACTTGAGTATTCTCAGGCCCGGCACTGTCATTGGTTACCATAAGGCCAATTCGCGTACTTTTTTGCGAATGCACCTGGGGATTATTATTCCAACAGGAGACGTCTGCTTGCAGCTCGAAGATCAAAAGCTCAGTTGGGAGAATGGTAAGGTAATGATTTTCGACGATTTTTACCCACACTCCGCATGGAATAAGACTGAAGAAACCCGGGTGATTTTGATGGTTGATTTCCTTCGTCCTATGCCTGGCTGGAAAGAAGCATTTATCCGCTTTTTACACCGCAAAACGGCCAGTCCTTTGCCAAATGTGCCAGCCAAATGGTTAGACTGGTGATCTGTGTGAGTAGCACCTGCATGGCGAAACAAGCTCAGGATTGAATCCTGATGTGGTGAATATCAACGTTTACGAAGAGTGGAAACATGAACAAACATTATGTTGTAGATCGGGTTCTACATTGGATATCTGCGATTTGTATATTATTGATGATGCTTAATATGAAATCTCAAATCCATATCATCAATTATGAAGTAAAAGGACAGAATGCACATCGGCAAGAAGCGATAGAGTCGCATGTCCTGGCCGGACTTTTTCTGCTGGTAATTTTATTGCTCCGGGTCTACTGGTACAGGAAATATAAAGCTTTGATTCCGCGACATCATGCGCCGGGCCGGGGGCACAATATGATGATAAAAATGACACATGTGCTGATGTATACGTTAGTGGCTGCCCTGGCGGTTACGGGCGCCATTCTGGTCAAGAATAATCATATTCCGCTATTTATTTTTGGGATGTCTGTGTCTGATGTGTTACCTGTCCGTGATCAGTTTTTTGACGGAGTCAGAGAATTGCATTTATGGTGCATTACCGCTTTGGGTTGGCTGATAGGTATGCATGTGATTGGCGTAATGGCGGCCCGGCGTTAGTGCCTGCAGCGGCTTGGCTGGCACGCACGCCAGCCGCTTTATCACTCTGGTGCAAAGCTTGCCATATCACCGAAGCACACTAATAACTGGCGTTCTCCCTGATAAGGGTTTCTGGCATGTGCTTTGAGTCTGTTGTCCAGTAGCAGCAGGTCGCCTGCCTGCCATTGAAATGCAAACTGATGTTGCCGGTAGACGTCAAGAATGTGTGCCATGTAGCTGTCAGGGATTGGGCTACCGTCTGCAAAATAACAGTTGCGAGGGTATTCATCGGCATGGCTGCACAGCTTTTGTAAAGTGTGTTGTAGCTCAGGGGCCAGGCAGGAAAAATGCCAGTGCTGGGCCTGGTTAATCCAGCACATATCGCCAGTTTCCCTGACCTGATATACGGCAGGTCTGTCTGCCAAAGTAATTAAACTGTCATCAGACGACCAGCGATATTGCATACCTTCGCGCAAACAGATGGATTCGATCACACGCTTGCTGCTGGTATTAAAAATGGTTTTCCACCCCAGCCCGATGCCATTCTCCGCCTGGTAACGTCTGCAGTAACGAACACCTTTGCGTTCGAACTCCTCCCGCACCTGCTTATCCAGCTGCTGGTATATCTCACGGCTGTCGGCCACCGGGGTCTCGCCGCCCACTTTAGCTGCAGTGTGACAGGCAAAAATTGCTTTGGTTGGCCAACGCTGGTTGAAGGTATTTTCATTGTGCCAAAGCAGGAAACTATTACTGGCATATCCAACAGGTTGTTGCACAAAAGTGCTGCCAACAAGCGGCGTATGTTCGGTATTTTCACGAAAAACAGAAGTCATAAAATGGTTCGCGAATTGTTCAACTGCAGCGATATTTCCCAGGTTAAACCCACGAAATAATATGCCGCCTCTGATCGACAATTGCTTCAACCAATAATCCCTTTCAGCAAAAATAGTTTCAACGCTGACTGAACTATCGTTGGCTTCAACTTTATACAAACTATAAGGATGATTAGAAAATGAAGAAACACTATATTTTTTCAGCTTGTCATGACCGTGACTGGCATTCTCTTTTGTGAATTGTCCTGCTAAGACATCTAGATCTAGTTTGTGCAGCATGATGTACCTATGTACGATAAATGCGACTAAAATGATTGGCCGATACAGGTAGTTTTAAGTAAATTAAATTACTGCAATGATATTGCAGTTGATTGGTGATAATACATGATTAATTCAATAATGTAATGTTAAATATTTCTTAGTGAACTGAACAGAGTTCGCGTACATATCATCCTATTCATTTTCTAACATTGTTCAGATCCTAACATTGCACTCACACCAGCGCTGTATGTCTGATGTTCCCGGTTACGCAAGTTGTTCTTGATAGTTTGTCGCTGACAGCTTTGATGTCAGCAACGGGAGAGTTGTACCGTGATATAAAGCAGGGCTGTTGGATCTGTAATGGAAGTTACAAAAGAAAATCAGTCGTTGAATTTAATATGACCGCAGCAACCAGGCGCTTTTCTGCGAACAAACGCCGGTTGATGACGGAGATTGGTAGGTGTCACTTTATTAGTGAGTTTTCCTGAATAAAATGAATGACTTGTTCAAAAGCTTCATTAACAGCTTTTGGATGATTCCAGTCGATGTGTTCCCAATCTACCCCACAGTTAAGTGCCAGCAGATTTTCTGAAAGGATAAACTTCATTAATTCAGGTGACTCAACTGTCCCTAAACGATAACGTTTTTTCTTTTCCGGGCTGACGGTTGGTTTGATATTGTTGAGGACATCCTGAATCCTTTTGTTCACAGCTCTTTTATGTTCAATATTAAGAACTGTCTGACCTATCTTTTTGCGATAGCGCTGCTCTTCGGTGACAACGATTTTTTTCATCGCAATAAAAGGAATGGAATTACCGTTTTGATAGGCCTCAATCACTGCCGGATAACGTGTCAGTACATTGTAGTTGTCAAAAGCTCCCATCGAAATACCCAGCAAGCTCGAGGTCTCCCGCACGGTCAGGCCTTTGCCTTCCGTCCGTTGCCGCATAGAGCTTAATGTTTCCAGTTCCTGCATTGCTTCCTGAAAAGCCTGCAATTTACCGTATTGAGGAAGGTCTTCCCGACTGGCGTTTTCCTGAAACTGTTTGGTGCGGGGCAGCGACGGCTTGTGGTTGTATACTTTAAAATGTGCTGCACCATCGATACCATTGGTATAAACCAAAGCAAAAAAACGACGATGGCCGGTTAGCAACTGATAGTTATTATTTTCTACCGGATAAATGGTTGGAACCTGAATTAATTCAGAAACTGATACGTTTGCAGCAAGCTCGATAATTGAGGCAATAGTCGCGTTGGCTTTCTTCCACTCAATGCTATTGCGGTGAAAGCAGTTGACGATGCAGGACTTGCCAATCACAACAGTGTCACGACAATCAAGCCGTTCAATCAGTTGTGCTTTGGACAAACTTTTATAGGCAATTTGGTACGCGAGCTGATCCGGTATGATTACCGCAGGAAAAAATCGGGCATTTTTTTTATCGGGTTGAATGCGATTGAGAAAAATTGATTTGTATTCGTAGGGTTGCTCAATCAGGATTTTGGAAAAATCCATTCGATTTAGCTCAGCCGTCAGCTGTTGCTCCAGGGAAATACCGCTCAATAGCCTGCTCCAGTAGTAATATCCGATATCCAGGCATTGTAAGATTTATAAGTAGGGGCAGCAAGTCATCTGACCATTAAAGTTCAGCTTGCAATAAAGTTGGTATCTACATAAGTGGGACTGGTGGATAACCCAGTTGAGTTAACTTTGTTTTAACGGATTCATCGGTCAGGTACCGTCGCAGAACCATTTGGGGATCAATATGGATGCCGTCCAAACCATCTTCCCGCCCCTGCAGATAAGCGTCCTTATAAATTTCGCGTAACAAGTGTGTCATGATGTCCATTGGGTTTCCATTCATCTTGTACTAAATCTTCTGTCTGTCCAATAAAAGGTTGCGGCTCAGTCACCTAATCAGGCAAGCGGGCAGCACAAAACTCACTGTGAGCATGAAAATTACGATTCTGCGCCGGCGCTACGATACAAAAACAGCACCTGTGAAAATTAATGAAGTTGTGATATTGGCTTGATAAATCACGGATATCAACGGATAGCGCCGTGCTAAAGAGTTGACCTTGATGGTTTCTGTACCCAGGTTAGCTCCATTCTGGACGCCGTGACAACACTAATCTTGATTATGGGCCACAGGTCGCAAATGTGATTTTTGATGAGTGGGTGATGACTTAAATCTGATATTTGGTACAAAAAATGACTTAGGTTGTGACCTGGTCTGCACTCTGATTGCACCTGAAACAAAATGCTGCATAAGCAGGTTTTTCTGTATTTTATTCTGCTTTTTATGCGCTGCAGCGCTGCTGACTGTTGTTTCTGTTCCGGTTGCAGCTGCAACTGGCTGGCGCAGCCCTGTCTGCTAAAAATCCATCGTAGTCTAAAGCCATTAGCTGTCATGCTGACAGTGAAAACCACCAACTACCCCTTCATGAGTACTCAGGCAGATCAATAGCCATCGTTATATAACGGCGTATATTACGAATAACAACGCCGTGAAAAGCGCAAGGTCGCGACAAGGCATAACAACAGGCTTTGCGTATCAAAGGGGCGTGGCAGATAACCAGCGCAGGCAGACTATCTGACCAGCTCCGGAGTAGATAAATGATGCGTCCATTTTCTTTTGCCCGCTTAAATGCCGCCGGATTGGCTGCGGTGCTTTGTTTCCTCAGTGCTGTTCCGGCACAAGCAGCCCCTTGCGAGTTGACCGTTTCGGCAGCGGCCAGTTTAACTGCGGCTTTTAAACAAATTGCTGCCCGTTTTGAAAGCAGTCAGGCCTGCAGGGTCAGGTTGAACTTTGGCGCTTCAGGGGTGCTGGTACAGCAGATGCGCCATGGCGCACCGGTGGATGTGCTGGCGACAGCCGATCAACAAAGTATGGATCTGGCGGTACAACATGGCCTGATTAACCCAAAAAGCCGTCAGGATTTTATTGCCAACACCTTAGTGCTGATTGCCCCGGTTGGCAGCGCCATTCTCAGTGGAATTGCGCCCGGTGGGAGTGAGCGCAGTGTGAGCTTGCTCAGTGCGGCCGGGCTTGGCGGCATGCCTGCGTCGTCAAAGTCACAAGCTGTGCTGCTGCAGCAGCTGAGCAAACCGCAGGTTGAGCGCATTGCTATCGGTAATCCGGCCAGCGTGCCAGCCGGCCGTTATGCCAAAGAGGCGTTGCAGCATGCTGGTTTAGCTAAAGCGCTGGAAGCCAAATTGGTGTCAGGGACTCATGTGCGCCAGGTGCTTGATTATGTGGTGCGTAACGAAGTCGAGGCCGGTTTTGTCTACGCTTCGGATGCCAAAGGACAGCAGGTGCTACAGCTTGGTGCTGTTGCTACCCGGACGGCAATCCGTTATCCGCTTGCCATCAGCACAGCACCGGTCAATCCGGCAGCGGCGCTGGCATTTAGCCATTTTGTCCGCTCTGAGGCTGCGCAGCAGATTTTGTTGCAGCATGGTTTTAGCGCCAAAGGCGAATAAAGGAGCTGGCATGAACTGGAGCGCCATTCAATTATCCCTCTGGGTGGCCTGCGTCGCCACAGTTTTGAATCTGTTGCTGGCCGGAGGCTGTGCCTATGTATTGGCGCGACGCAATTTTGCTGGTAAATCCTGGTTTGAAGCAGTGCTGACTTTGCCTATGGTATTACCGCCCACAGTGGTGGGTTATTACCTGTTGGTGTTGCTGGGTCGCAACAGCACCCTGGGCGCCTGGTTGGAAAGCTGGTTTGGCATCAGGCTTATTTTTACCATTGAAGGCGCTATTGTGGCGGCAACTGTGGTGACTTTCCCGTTAGTGCTCAAGCCCGCCCGTGCTGCTTTTGAGGCGGTGGACTCTCAACTGATTCAGGCAGGCAAAGTGTTGGGGCTCAGCAACTTTGCTGTGTTTTGCCGTATCACCTTGCCGCTTGCCTGGCGCGGTATGCTGGCCGGTTTAATGCTGGCTTTTGCCCGGGCCATGGGCGAATTTGGTGCCACTCTGATGTTGGCCGGCAGTATTGCGGGTAAAACCCAAACCTTATCTATTGCCATTTATGAAGCTGTACAGGCGGGTGAGCAACAAAGCGCCAACGAGCTGGTGCTGGTTACTTCAGTTCTTTGTGTGCTGCTGCTGGTTTTGGCCAATCTGCTGACACAAGCAAAACAGCAACAGCCAAATTCAGGCCGCTGAGACTGATTTTATTGGCAGATCTGCGCTGGGAGTCGAGGCTATTTTGTTTGATATCCGGATCAAAAAACGTTTTGCTGACAGTGGATTTTCGCTGGATGTGGCTTTTCAAAGCAATGCGCAGCGACTGGTGTTGCTTGGCCCGTCGGGTGCAGGCAAAAGTCTGACGCTCAAAGCCATTGCCGGCTTATTAAAGCCCGACAGCGGTCGGATACAGATTGGCAATCAGCTGTTGTTTGACCAGCAAAGCGGTGTGAACCTTGCGCCGCAAGAGCGCCGGCTGGGTTATCTGTTTCAGGACTATGCGTTGTTTCCGCACCTGAATGTCAGTCAGAACATTGGTTTTGCACTCAAATCAGGTGTGCTGAATCCGCGCCGCCAGCATCAGCATCCGGTGATACAGCTTTGGCTTGAGCGTTTTGAATTAACCCCTTATGCGTTGTTGTATCCGCATCAGCTGTCCGGCGGCCAAAAACAACGGGTGGCGCTGGCGCGCGCGCTGGCGGGTGAGCCCGGCGCCCTGCTGCTGGATGAACCTTTTGCCGCTTTGGACCTAAAGTTGCGGCAAAGCCTGCGTGCTGAATTATTGCAACTGCAAGTCCAGACGCAGTTGCCGCTGTTGTTGATCACCCATGATGCAGAGGATGCGGCAGTGCTGGGGCAAACTGTCATCGAATTGGAGCAGGGACGGCTGAAAAGCCAAAGCTGATTTAAAACCATGTTTGAATAAAACCAGGGTGTCATATGATGGACAATCTCAACCCCACTTTTGGTCTGGAAGCGGATTTAAAGTTGTCGGTGAAAGGTCAGGTATTAGGCGGCAAGCTGCAGGTGTTGCTGCTGAGTGAAATCGACAAATGTGGTTCTATCACCCATGCCGCCAAAGCTGTCGGCGTTAGTTATAAAACCGCCTGGGACGCCATTGAAACAATGAATCACTTAGCCGGCACACCGCTGGTAGCCAGAGCCGCCGGTGGTAAAGGGGGCGGCGGTTCACAACTGACAGCGCGTGGTGCTCAGCTGGTGGAAAATTTTCAGCTAATTGAGGCAGCACATCAGCGTTATTTAACGGATATCGTCAGCCAGACCGGCGGCTTGCTGGACGATATGTTGTTGTTACGCAGGCTCAGTATGAAAACCAGCGCACGCAATCAGTTTTTGGGTAAAGTGAGCAAAATCACGCCTGGCGTGGTGAATGCTGAAGTGGTGCTGCGCACTGGCGATGGGGTTGAAGTGGTGGCTGTCATCACCCATGACAGCTGTCAGAGCCTTGGTTTAACCCTGGATGCTGAAGCTTTTGCGCTGGTAAAATCCAGTGCCGTGATGCTGCTTCCGGCCGGGCAGAACATTAAAACCTCTGCCCGCAATCATTATTCCGGCCGGATCAGCAGGTTGGTGCCAGGTGCTATCAATACCGAAGTGCTGGTGGCCCTTAACGACATCACCACTATTGCTGCCACTGTCACCAATGTCAGCGCAGAGCAAATGGCGTTGTGCGAAGGCGTGCCGCTCAGCGTGGCTTTTAACGAGTCCAGCGTGATTATTGCGGTGCCTGCTTAATGCTTAATGGCCTGACGAACTGATGTTTTTATCCGGTTGAGAAGGTCGTAGTTCAAATAACAAAAACCACCGCAGGTGCGGTGGTTTTTTATGCAGGGTGCTGCAGCGGGCGCTAAATCTGGCTGGAACATTTTAATGGCAATAGTGCAGCTTGTTATATCCTTCGTAACCCATATCTGTTATTGGCGGCCCAGATACATTGCAGTTTGAGTTGTTGTTTACCAACCAGCAAATCCACCAGACTATTCAGTTGCAGTTGGAGGTTGGTTTTAATGGCAGCACCCATGCCGGGGCTGTAGTTCTCCAGGGTACAGTTGTGTTGTTGCCCGCCCAGAGCCAGCCGGGCCTGAGTGGCAAAGGTTTGGAAACGGTCAAACTGGCGGCGGTTGCCGTTCAGATGCTGTGGTGGCAGTTTCAGACTTTGTGGCAGATAATTGCTGGCTTGCATGCGCTCAAACACCGAGTCATGCACCTGCATCAGATGGCCCTGACCCGGTGGCGTTTGCACTTGGCGGATATAAGGGCTGTCCATCACTTTGCCAAACAACTGGTGCGCTTTGCCATAAGAGTCGTGCAAAGGTGCCAGTGCGCTGGGTGTCACCGAGGCTTGCCATATCGGATCCTGAGTATCAAATTCCAACCCAAGCTGGCTGGCTTTTTCCACCATCCACACCAGACTCAAATCCGACACTCTGTGATCTTCATAACCACCGCCGATATCTGAATGCACACCGGCAAACCAGCATTGCTCCACCACCTGATTGGCGGCTAAATCGCCGGTCCAGATAGAGGGGGCAAAGGGGCCGCGTTTTTCATCCAGCGCCAGCGCATGGTATGCGTGGCGCACCAGCGGACTGATTTCGGTATCAAAAAAACTCACCAGCGATTTGGACAACTGCCGAAGGCCAGGTGTGGGCACGCCCAGTGCGCCCACAGTGTCCCAAACACCAATCATCTGAATATCGGGTCTGTGATTGTCCTGGTACTGCCTAGTGTTTCTTTTGGAAGGTTCAGTACGGTAATACTGATAAGCCTGAGGTAGTTTTTCCCAATGATCTTTGGGCAGCAGACCTATGGCGTTGATCATGCCGGCAATAGCACGGGCGGTATAAGCTCCCCGGCTAAAACCAAAAAGGTAAATTTCATCCTGTGGATCGTAGTTATGAATAATAAAACGGTAGCCATCCAGCACGTTTTTTTCGATGCCCTTGCCGGTGGCTCCACCAATAAACTTATCAACTGCGCCACCTGTGCCCACGCCCTGATCATAAAACACCACCTGCTGGATGCCGTTTTTGTCGACCGGCGCCAGATGATGGGCAATTTTAATCACATTGGTTGGGTTTTGATCCGGTTCGTTCCAGGTGCCGTCACAACAAATCACAATTCGTTTTTTCGTTTTCATACAGTGCCTCCGCTGGCAAAAGATCGGAATTGCCTCCTATGCAGCACGGCATGCTTATCTGCATAAAAGCAGTATAGGTGAGCAAAGTTGGGGCGATGGCAGCATTGTGTGTTAGCGCACTGAATTTATAAAAAAGGCATGACACCGCCAGTAACGGCGCAGTCATAAACAAGACGGTGATGTCAGCTACACCAACAAAGCAGGGTCGAGCAGTTGTTTAAGTTCGTCAGCACTCAGGCCGGACATTTCAATTGCAACATCCAGTACCGGTCTTTGCTGCAAATAAGCCTGTTTGGCAATAGCCGCCGCTTTTTCATAACCAATCAGTGGGTTGAGTGCTGTCACCAGCACAGGATTGAGTGCCAGAGTTCGGGTTGTATTGTGCTGTAAAACCACTAAGCCGCTGATACACTGCTGTGCCAATGCCTGACAGCTGCCCGTCATCAGCTCAATACTACCCAGCAGATTATTGGCAACCAGAGGCAACATCACATTCAGCTCAAAATTGCCGGATTGACCGGCCACTGTAATGGCACAGTCGTGACCTATCACCTGAGCACAGGCCATAGCAACAGCTTCAGGGATCACCGGGTTTACTTTGCCCGGCATTATTGAAGAGCCGGGTTGTAACGCTGGCAAAGTGATTTCGGCCAGTCCGGCCAGCGGGCCTGAGTTCATCCAGCGCAAATCATTGGCAATTTTCATCAGCGCCACCGCCAGTGTTTTTAATGCACCTGAACAGGCCACAGCCACATCCTGAGTGGCAATACTAAAAAAGAAATTATCAGCGGGGCGCAAAGCCAGGCCGGTGAGCTGACTCAGCTGTGTGGCAAATAATGCCGCAAATCTGGGGTGGGCATTGACGCCGGTACCGACCGCTGTGCCGCCCTGCGCCAGTTGTTGCAGTCTGGGTAATTGTTCAGTGAGTAACGTCTGAGCATGATTCAGCTGGGCCTGCCAGCCGGAAAACACCTGCGAAAAACGCACCGGCATAGCATCCATTAAATGAGTGCGGCCGGTTTTGAGTATCTGACCACATTCAGCACTTTTGTCGGCAATCACCTGCTGCAGCCCAACCAAAGCCGGTAGCAGTTGTTGCTGCAGTGCCAGTGCTGCGCTCAGATGAATGGCGGTTGGAATAGTGTCATTGCTGCTTTGCCCAAGATTGACCTGGTCATTCGGATGCACTGTTTCGCCGGCAAGCTGGCTTGCCGCTGTGGCCAGCACTTCATTGACATTCATATTGCTGCTGGTGCCAGATCCGGTCTGATACACAGAAACCGGATATTGCCGCGCCTCTGTGTCCGCCAGTTGTGCCTGCGCCGCCTGCACTATTGCCTGGGCTATGGCCGGTTTTAATAACCCCAACTCGGCATTGGTTGTCGCAGCTGCCAGTTTGATTTGCAATAAAGCACGGATAAAAGCCAGTGGCATTGTGCTGTTGTTCAAGCGGAAATTGTCGACTGCACGTTGGGTTTGTGCCTGATATAACGCATAGTTTGGTACTTGCAGTGCGCCCATACTGTCATGTTCGATGCGGCTCTTCATCATTGGCTCCCCGGGTTGCAAGGCGGAAGTTTTTTGTTACAAATGGCAGCATAGACCGCAGCAGCCATTTTGGCTGCGCGATAACGGACAAACACTGAAATCGCAGGGCAAGTAAAGAAAAAATAACGGTGTGATTACCATAGCCCTGTTACTTTATGCTGCTCAACCAGCGGTCTTTTTACTACCGGTGAGCAGATCAAACAGATATAACAAGACAGGGCGTACACCTTTGTACATCAGTGCGGCCATCAACAGTATTGCCGTGCCAAAAGCTGCCGGCAGCAACACACCAAAGGTGTAACTCATCGCCAGCACAAAACCCAATAAAAATTCGGCGCGGTACAAAGGGAAAAACAATGCCAGCAGCGGCAGGCTCAGCATCAGCTGTGACAATACCTGCTCCCGGCCTTGCAAAAACAACACAGACACCAATACACCAAAACCAAGGGCGGCAGCAAAAGAGCCCAGCTCGGCAACCGGATAAGGCTGGTTTACCCGTCGAGACACCAAACCCAGTAAAAACCAGCTTAACGCTGGCATCAGCAGTGCTCCCCACCAGTTGGAAATGGCCGGTAGATCCGGCTGATTCAGTAGGTGGTGACTGACGACGCCCCCATTTAAGTGTTCAATTGTCAGTAGAATCCAGATATAGAGACTGGCCAGTAAGGTAAGACCCAGTTGATATTTTTTGAATGATGTTTTGGTCATGCTGTTGCTCCCTGAAGAACTACCAGTGTAGTGCGCTGCAACGACAAACCAAGGCGCAAGAATGTAAGCAAAATTATCCGCTACTCCGCCTTCCGCTGCAGTATCAAGATGCTGTTGTGGGTAAGGGCCGCGTTGTACATCAATGATATTAGGCCGAAAGTCACTTATTTGGCCGGTAAAAATCATGACTTCCGGCACCTGCTGCCGGACCGGCCGCTTTATAGAATGCCGCCATGGTGTTCAAGGTGGATACCTCAGCAACAGGATTAAACATATGAAACTTCGAACTTTTTTCTGCACCGCCGCTTTGTTGTTTGCCAGTACTCAGGCGCTGGCGGCTTACCAGCTGGATCTGAACATTCATCAAATCAAAAGCCCGCAAGGTACTTTGCATGTAGCTTTGTATAACAACGAAGCCAATTATGACGCCGGCCAGCAGGCAGTGGCTGTGCATAAAGTGGCGGTCAGCAGCAACAAGGTACAGTTGCAGTTTGCCGGTTTAGCGGCCGGTACTTACGCCATTAAAATTATGCATGACGAAAACAACAATGGTGAGCTGGACCGGAATATGTTTGGTATCCCGACCGAAGGTTATGGTTTTAGCAATAATGGTGGTCAGTTTGGCCCGTCCAGTTTTAACGAAGCCGCTTTTACAGTCAGTGCCAATCAGCAGTTAGCCATTCAGCTGCATTAATGATACTGAAAGCGGCAGGGGTATTATTGCGGTTGGTTTCAGTCTGCAGCAGTTATTGCGACAAAGTGCCCTGGCTTGCTGTCGGAGTCTGGTCGGCCTGGGCTTACCTTGTGTTAAACTGGCGGCTCTTCTGATTTGAGCTTCCTGATATGCACAGCACCGACAAACCTCTGCATGGCATCCTTGCCATGTTGCTGGCCGTTTTTATGTTTTCTGGTATGGATGCCAGTATGAAAGCGCTGACCAGCCATTATAGCCCGATGCAGATCACCTGCTTACGTGCCGCCTGCGCCTGGCCTTTTATTGTGGCCTGGCTGTGGCATGGCAACAGGCTGCAACATTTGCTGGATGCCCGCTGGTCTTTGCATATTTTCCGCGCTGTTTTGGGTGTGGTGATGCTGGCAGCTTTTATTTATGCGTTAAAAACCCTGTCGCTGGCTGACGCTTATGCCATCTTTTTTGCCGCGCCATTGCTCATCACTATGTTGTCGGTGTGGTGGTTAAAAGATTATGTGGCGCCAAGGCAATGGGTTGCCATCGCTGTTGGCATGGCGGCTGTGCTTTATATGCTTAAACCTGATGGTGATCAGCTGCTGAGTTTAGGTGCGCTGGCGGCGTTATTGTCGGCACTCTGTTATGCCATTTCTGCCATTACGGTGCGCATTCTGGCCAAGACCGACCATAGCGGCAATATGGTGTTCTGGCTGATGACAATGATTGGCCTTGGCGCGGGTCTGTTGGCCATTCCCGACTGGCAACCGTTGCAGCTGCAACACTGGCCTTATTTTCTCGCTATTGGTTTAACCGGCGCTATTGGCCAGGTGTTTATTACCGAAGCCTTCCGGCTGGCACCCCCTTCGGTGATTGCACCTTTTGAATATACAGCGCTGGTATGGGGTTTGGGTTTTGATATTCTGCTCTGGCAAGTCTGGCCTGATGCCACTTTGTTAATTGGCGCTTCGGTGATTATGGCCAGTGGTCTTTATCTGATTTGGCAGGAAAGGCGTTAAGGCTTTGTTAAAAGGGTTGTTGTCATCCTTATTGGCAGCAAGCAGGCACATGGAAAAATAAAAACCGGCGCTATCAAAACGCCGGTTTTTTTATTGCAAGTTCGGTGGCAATCAGCTCAAGCGTAAATCAGACACCACAATGCCAGAGGCCCGCATTTCATCTTCATGGCCCTCGTCGCGCCAGCTTTCGTTCAGCGCGGCCTGGTACCAGCTTTGCATGCCGGGCAAGGCCAGTATCCGTTTGGCATAAGCCATGGCAGGAGCGCTGAGCTCCAGGCCATAACTTTGAATACGAAACACCACAGGGGCAAAAAACGCATCTACAGCGCTAAAGTTGTTGCCGGCTAAAAAAGGCCCGCCAAATTCAGTTAAACCCTGTTGCCATAACGCATCAATACGTTGCACATCTTTGGCCAAAGCCGCCGGATACTGATGCAGCTTAACCCTGACACCACAGTTCATGCCACAGATATTACGCAATGCCGAAAAACCGGCATGCATTTCACTGGCAGCACAACGGGCATAGTTACGGGCTTTGGCATCTGCCGGCCAGACGCCCTCGTGGCGCTCTGCCAAATACTCCACTATCGCCAGCGATTCCCACACCACAGTCTCGCCGTCGTGCAAACAAGGCACTTTGGCGGTAGGCGAAAAACGACTGAAGTTGGCAAAGTTATCCGGCAGAAACTGCTGCAGTTGTTCAGTAAAGGGAATGTTCAGTTCGGTCAGTAATAACCAGGGCCGTAATGACCAGGACGAATAGTTTTTGTTGGCGATATAAAGCTGATACACAAACACCTCCTTGCTGATGAAGTGGTTACAGTACGCCGCTTCGGGCATGTGCTCAAGCGTCGACTCCGGGTAAATTTGTGAAAATCTGTTGAGTTCAGCGTTTGTACTATGGTTGCCCTTAGCCCGTGGCGAGGGCCTTTGTAACAAAGGCTGAGGAAGTGTGATTGTTATCTGGTGCAACACCGACTGTCCGTTAGCTAATGAGCCATCTTCACCCGGGTTTTTGTGCAACAACGAGAGCACCATCGACATGTTGGCCCCCTTCAAGCCGGGGGACTATGTCTTGCATCAGCTTGATGCTAAAACCTGCGGCTTGCAGTGCTGCAGACAGATAGCGCTGCTGGTGACAGTAACGCCCGTTTTCCTGCAACAGATAGGCAGATGTTGCTTCGCTGCTGCGATGCTGTTCGACGCTGAAAATAAAGAAGCCTGTTGGTTGCAAAACATTAAAAACGTTAGCGAAAACCTGCTGCAGATCGCCAAAATAAACCAGAGTATCAGCGCAGATCACGTAGTGAAATTGTCTGGCGCAGTGCTGCATATAATCAGACAGCTCTGCTTGATGCAGCTCGTCATAGAGTTGACGCTGCGCTGCTTTCGCCAGCATTTTCCCGGACAAATCGACCCCAACAAGGCTGCGGGTCAGTTGCTGAAGGTAGGGCGCACAGAGTCCGGTACCGCAGCCAATATCCAGAATGTCGAGTGGGGTGGCAAACTGCTGAGCGCTGGCGATAAGCTGTTCACAGATCAGTTCCGGCACCTGGTACTGCAACTGAGCAAGCGCTTGGTCAAAATAAGCAGAATAGCTGTCAAAGGTTTGTTTTATATATGAATCTGATGCCCTCGGCGGAATATCCTGATGGCTGTAGGACGCCAGTAAATGCTGTGCCACAGCATCCTTTGGTTTTTTTACCAGGAGATCCTGCAGCAGTTCGATGGCCTCGGTCTGGCGGTCGGATTTATGCAGCACCTGGGCAAGGCGAATGGTCGTCACCTGGTGGTGTGGTTCCAGTGACAATGCCCGCCGAAAGGCTAGCTCAGCCTGATCCAACTGTTTTAAGTCTGCATAAATATTGCCGAGCGTATGCTGGACAACCGAATGCTGAGGCTGGATCAGCAAAGCACGCTGAACAAACTTAAGGGCCTCGTCAGTGTGTTTGGTTTCCCGTAACACCACCGCCATATTGACCAGCGCCTGGACGTGGTCAGGCGCGATGGCCAGCACACGTGCGTACAAATTCTGCGCCTGGGCAACTCGTTCGGTTTCTTTGTAAATGTTGGCTAAGTTGTTCATCGCATCCAGATACAGTGGATCGACCGATAACGAGCGCTGTATATGGGCAACAGCGGCTTCAGGTTGGCCTGCCTGATAAAACGCCAGTCCTAAGTAATGTAACGCGTCTGGTTGGCTGGGGGCTGTGCGCAATATTTTTTTGTATGCCGCCATGGCCTGAGGTAATTGGCCATTTTTGTGCAGCGTGCGGGCTTCAGCGATGGCATTAGCAATTTTATTCTGTTTGCTGGTCGACATGTGCAACCCTTTTTATTCATTTTTGTTACATTTATTGTGTTCAATTTGTATTGTTACATGGTCTGTGGTTTATCCGCAGGCGCTCAAAATGTATAGACCGTAGAATTGAAAATGAACACGGTCCGAGTTGGGAAATGTTTAAAATTAGAGCGCCGCACTGCCCGAATACCGTCATTATTGTTTAAATTATTTTCCGTGGAAGTTTTCAGATTAAGGCACAAAAGGTAATGTGCTAGTTGATAATTGTATTTTTTGTGAAATCAAATAATTGCATGGTTAATTAAATATTAAATGAAAAAGCTTCGATCAAAAAAATAAGACACAAATAAAAATCCGCCCTGATGTCAGGTTTTTATGCAATATTCATTTTGTTTTTGATCGGTAAATATTGTAAATAACTAATTCTATTTTGTTTTTTATTCGTGGCTTCAAATATGCATCGTCGCGCACGGTGGTGATTTTTAAATTATTATCTGAGTATTAAATATTTTATTCCGCCTGAATCAGGCCTGTCTGTTTATTGAATCACAACATTCAGACACCGGCTTGCCTCCAAGTCTTGTCCATCAGGAACAGCAGTAGTCCCAGACGTCCCGGTGTATGGAAAACTCATTTAACTTGATGATAGATAACCGAAAATAACATAGCCAAAGGTGATTTATGAAAACAGGACATTTTTTTGCTCAATATGTTTTTACAATAGCCACTGCGACCACCTTACTCATTACTCCTATGACAGCTTCGGCTGCTGTTGATATGTTTCTGAAGATAGAAGGCATTCAGGGCGAAACGACTGACAAAGCGAATGTTGGCAGTGTTGATATTCTTGCCTGGTCTGAAGGGCTGTCCCAATCGGGCACCACCCATTTGGGTGGGGCAGGTGGCGCAGGTAAAGTAAATGTACAGGACATCAGTTTTACCAAGTATTTAGATAGCTCCAGTCCAGTGTTGCGGCAATATATCAGCAGCGGTTCTATTATCCCCAGCGCCATACTCACGGTCAGAAGTGGCGGCGAGACTCCACAGGTGTTCTTTAAAATTGAAATGAAAAATATTCTGATCAGTAGTGTCTCGGCTGGTGGTAGTGGCGGTGAAGATCGCCTGACTGAAAATCTCACACTTAATTTTGCAGAGGTACGCTGGACTTATATAAAACCAAACGGTGCAGAAGTATCGGCGGGTTGGAATATTCCAGAAAATAAACCTCTTTAATTACTCAATAAGCCAATTTTGGAGGAGTACATTAAATGAGGCTATTGCCAAATATTCTATTGCGAATGTTCTTTTTGTGTATTTGTACAACAATATTCGTGTCTGGTTTTGCAGTGGCTGAAAACATAGATACAAAAGTTGTCATCGATCACAATAATTTTACTTTGGTGAGTTCCCGCCGGGTAACCAGAACAGTCAGCGAATACAGTATCAGGGCTGTCGCAACCAATTTGACTGCAGTTGAAATCAAAAATGTGACGGCGAAATTAATTTTAACCCCCCCGAATATCAAGGTGATTGACGGTAACCTGAGTTTTGGTGTGTTAGCTCCCAATGCAACTGCACCAAGTTCCGATGAATTTACTATCCAGATCGACCTGCGCCAGAGTTATTCATTGGCGGATCTGAAGTGGGAAGTGACTGGCGAGCTGGTGCCACCTGTATCAGGACCTTCTGCGGTCGGCATTTTTATGAGTATTGATAAGAATGTGATCAAAGGCGACGTTGTTCATAAGAGTCATAAAGACTGGATTGAACTGTTGGCCTGGTCGGAAGGCTCTTCTAATACAGGCTCCACTCATCAAGGCGGAACCACAACAGGCGTATATCGTTTGGGTGATGTGGGCGTGGCAAAACTGTTAGATTCAGCCAGTCTGCCACTCAGAATGGCGATCGCATCAGGTCGTTATTTTGATGAAGTTCAGATTGATGTCATCAAATCCTGTGGTGGTAATAAATATACACAATACGCGATAACGTTGAATCAGGTGCTGGTCACATCTTTAAGTGCCAGTGCGTCCGGTGGCGTGGATAATTTGGCCGAATATGTCTCATTAAATACCGCCAGCATAGAAACTATGTACACCCCTGTTGATCGCGATTGTCGGTTAGAAGACCCTATCTATTCTTTAGTTTCATATGAGTAGGCAGTTTGCCTGCATTAAAAATAGGAAGCGATATGAGTATGCAAAAGATGTTATTTAGTTTTATTTGTTACTTGGTGCTTAGCTTTCAGCCGGCATGGGCAACAATCATTACTGCGACCACCTCGAATGTTTCCGGCAATACTTGGGAGTCGCGTTACACCATCAACAATAACACCGGCTCTGCGATTAAATGGTTTACCATTTATTTTGATTTTAATCATTACAGCAATCTGGTTTATATCCCAACCGCGGAAGTCGGTGTGGACTGGGATGTGTTCTCAGTTGAACCCTTCCTCAGTAGCGATGGTTTTGTCGACGCCTTTTCGTTCGGCGATGGTATTGGCATCGGACAAAGCCTGAGCAACTTTGTGGTGCGATATCAGTTCTCAGGGCAATATTTGCCGGTTATGCAGAGCTTTGAAGTGTATGACCCCGATGCGCCGGAGCCGACACTGCTTGATTTTGGTGACGTGGAGATCACAGCAGTGCCACAGCCCCAGGCATTGTGGTTGTTTGCGACAGGGTTTATCTGTCTGCTGTTAAAACGCAGAGGCCCTGTGCCGTTAATTCGCTGCCGAATCTGATAAGGACGACACAGATAAAAGACGGGTACGAACCTTCGGGGGAGCATCTTTACTGGCCGTTCGAAGGCCTGGTTTTGCCCGGTCGTTTTTACCTCGCCGGCATGAAAATACGGGGTGTGGGCTCTAAAAAACCCGGTCAGAAGACCGGGATTTTTTTGCATAGCATCTGAGTGCCGCCTGCGCAGCAAGCAATTGCCATGTGGTGTTTTTTATCAGTGACAGACACAAGGAGCTCTCCCGGCCTGGTCGTCCTTGTTATGACGATGATGTTGTCGCGACAGTGCGTGGTTTGATACAAGGTGCTGGCAAATGACTGGTGTTTAAACTGCGTCGGGCCGGCGATTTGTGTATTGTGTAAAAAAACAGACGCAATGGAGCGATGTGAAATGGATTTTCAGCAATGCCGTGATTATTGCCTGATGCAATTGCAAAGTAGTGAAGATTTCCCTTTTGGCCCGGACATTTATGTATACAAAGTTGTTGGGAAAATATTTGCCATTTTAAGTGAAAACCTGCTGCCGGGCGCCCCGGAGAAAGTGGCCAGTATTAATTTAAAATGCGACCCGACTGAAGCACTGATGCTGCGGCAAATTTTTCCGGCCATCACACCGGGTTACCATATGAATAAACAACACTGGAATACGGTGTTGCTGGATAAGTCGGTGCCGGACAATGAAGTCAAACGCATGATTGAGCAGTCTTATCAGTTGGTGGTCAATACTTTACCCAAAGCGAAAAGACCACCCCTGAGTCAGTCCTGAAACTTGATGGCAAAAAGGCGAAAATTGCCAGAGCGCTTAAAAAAATGACTGTTTTCACGCTGGTTGTTGTGATGTGCTGCGGTTAAGGTATGGCAGGTCTTTTAATGTCAAAGGAAACTCAAATGACAAGCTGCCCGCAACTGAAGTTATTTCACAACCCACAAAGCCGCTCGTCCGGTATCCGCATCCTGCTGGAAGAGCTTGAATTACCCTGCGCTATTGAACTGGTTGATTTTAAAAATAAACCTGAAGCTTTGCTGGCCGCAAACCCGCTGGGTAAAGTGCCCACTCTGCTGGCAGACGATGCAGTGGTTAGTGAGCAAATAGCCATAGTGCAGTTTTTAGCTGAGCTGGCACCTGGCAAAAACTTAAGCCCGGCAGTGGGCGATCCGCTGCGTGGTCCTTATTTACGGGCGCTGGCGCTTTATGGCAGCAGTTTTGAACCGGCCATGATAGATAAAGCGCAAAAGCGCGACGGTGGCTCGCCTGGTATGAGTGCTTATGGCAGTGTCGAAGCGGTGGAAGCTTTGGTGCGCACCCAGCTCAGTAAAGGCCCCTGGTGGCTGGGTGAGCGTTTTACCGCCGCCGATGTGCTCTGGGGGTCTTCGTTAAGCTGGATCACCCAGTTTGGCCTGATGGCCAAAACGCCGGAAGTGGCTGCTTATATTGAACGTTTTCAGCAGCGTCCTGCTGTTATAATGGCGCGGGCTAAAGATGCAGCGGATGCGGCAAAACTGGCCTGATATGGTGGCTGAAGCCGGGCAAGCGGCCTGAGCTTCTGCATTTTTGGCAC
>FWPV01003480.1_pt1 | contig 35570 bp, 29 predicted proteins | sample 2228371 | NCBI WGS metagenome assembly FWPV01 (sample SAMEA103939776, study PRJEB20133) | metagenome | reverse complement strand
GTTGTTGACAATCTTGCCGAGAGGGCTCGGTCAAAAAATTTGGAGCTCGGTCTTGTCATTGCTGCCAGTGTCCCTCGCACAGTGCGAGGTGATGCGGTGAGAATCGGACAGACCTTGACCAATCTGGTCGACAATGCCATCAAATTTACGCCTCAGGGAAAAGTGATCGTGCAGGCGGCCACGCAAAGCGAAACCGATCAGCATACCACTCTTCGATTGAGCGTGCGGGACACCGGGATCGGCATCTCGGATGCAGCCAGGGAGATGTTGTTTCAGCCTTTTTCTCAGCTGGATGGATCAACCACCCGAAAATATGGCGGAACCGGTTTAGGCTTGGCAATATCAAAAAGGATTGTGCAGCTGATGCAGGGCGAGATTGGCTTCACCAGCGAGGAGGGCAGGGGATCTGAGTTCTGGTTCACGGTGAAGTTGACCAGGAGAACTTTTGCTGAGGAACCTGGTGAGAACAGCTCGGAACACTTGCGCGCAACGGTGAAAGTTTCTGGTGTCGATGACTCCATGAAAATGCAGATTGCGCAGAGCGACGACAAATTCTCCGGAGCTTCGCGGAAATCCATGGGGGAATCAATACCACGGGGGAGTGAGCCTATGCGGGTTTTGGTAGCCGAGGACAACGCGATCAACCAAAAAATAGCGCTGCGTTTGCTCGACAAACTGGGTTATTCGGCAGAGGCCGTCGGCGACGGCAGGGAAGTGCTGGAAGTCACAAAGAACAAGCGCTATGATGCCATTCTGATGGATATCCAGATGCCGGAAATGGACGGCTTCGAGGCGACCCGGCAGCTTCGATTGCGCGAGGCGCCCGGCCATCAGACGCCGATCATTGCCATGACGGCTCATGCCATGGAGGGAGACAGGGAAAAATGTATGGAAGCGGGCATGGATGATTACGTGTCCAAGCCAATCAGGCAGGAAGACCTGGCAGCGGCACTGAAGCGCTGCCTGGGGGATCGGGGAACCGGCGTAACGTAACAGCTGTAACAAGTGGGGGAGCATGGTCAGCAAAGGAACGAAACTGGCGGGAGTACTCGTCATTGAGCCGCAGATATTTGCCGATGCCAGAGGGCATTTTCTGGAGATTTATCAGAATCAACGTTATGTAGCGCAAAGCATTACAGACCACTTTGTGCAGGACAACCTTTCTTTTTCCGCGAAGGATGTATTGAGGGGTCTGCACTATCAGCTGAGGCAGCCCCAGGCAAAGCTGGTCATGGTACTGGACGGCCGGATATTCGATGTGGCTGTTGATATCCGCCTTGGCTCACCAAATTTTGGGAAATGGTTCGGAGTGGTGCTCTCCTCGGACGATTATCGGCAGGTTTTTATTCCTCAGGGCTTTGCTCATGGCTTTTGTGTGCTCAGCGAGACTGCCAGGGTGCTGTACAAGTGCACCGACTACTATGCCCCGGCGGATGAGCGCGGTCTCGTGTGGAACGACGAGACTCTGGCCATTGAATGGCCGGTGCGCGATCCGGTTCTTTCGCCGAAGGACGCGGCGTATCCTTCCTTGAAGGAAATTTCTCCGGACGATCTGCCGCTTTTCCACCCAGCCGGTTCCCCTCCGAAGGCCTCGTGATTTCTCCCTGCCCAAGGAGGAGCAGCAGTCTCCCGGGGGCGCCGGTTATACATTGGGAAATTCCAGTTTGACTCTGGTTCCGATTCCCGGTTGGCTCTCGATGAAGATTTTTCCGTTGTGATCGGCCATGATCCGTTGCACTTTGCATAACCCCATGCCAATCCCCACCGCCTTGGTGGTGAAAAAGGGGTCGAATATGAAGGGCTTGTTTTCGGTGGAGATGCCGCTGCCGTTGTCGGCAATCTCGATTACGACCCGGCCGTCGCTTTCCCGACGTGCAACGATTTCAATCAATCCGTCGGGCCGACCAAGAAATTCAATGGCGTTCCTGACAATCTCGCCCAGAGCGTCCTTAAACGATTTGGGATCAACGGTCGCCTGTATCGGCTGGGAATGAATCCGCCACTCGATTTTCCTGGAGATGCCGGCGGCCATGGCGTCTCCTTCCTGACGGAGCTCCTCCAGAACTGCCGCGATATCAACTTTAACCGGAATGAGCGCGGGAGCAGCGGTATATTCTTCAACGCTTTTCACGATTCGTTCCAATCGTCTCACGTCGCTCAGTATGTTTTCAAAATATGTGTCGTACGGTTCCTCGCGCCCGATCTTTTTTTTCATCAACACGGCCAAACCGCCAATGGAAGTGAGAGGGTTGCGCAACTGGTGTGCCACTGCAGCGGCCAGCCGATTGAGGCTCTCGGCTTTTTCCCTTTGAATGCGATGGCGCTCCTCGAGAATTGTCTTTTCACGTTCCTGCAGTTGATGCAATGTGGTGACATCGTCGAGCAGCACTACGATTCCCTCAAGACCTTCTTGCGCCTTGAGAAACGATGTGGTCATGGAGAGGTACAGCATCTCTCCGGTCGTGCGCTTGTATTGAACGGTTCGATGCAGGTTGAGCCTCTCTTCCTGGATGACATCCAATATGACTTGATTGAAGTCGGTGTTTTCTTCGATTTCCAGAAACAGCTCGGCCCAGCCCTTGCCAAGCAACTGATCTTTTGTGTATCCGAGAATAATTGCGGCAGAACGATTGGCTACCGAAATCTGGCCCCTGGGATTGATCACCAGGATCCCCACCGGCAGACTATCCACTATGTTTTTTATAATAATTGCCTTAATGAGGTCCTCCGGTCTTCGTTCAGTGTCCGTTCCGTCTTGCATCGAGAAGCCTTCACGGCCTCGACGACTCGGTCGCGCACAGGAAATTATCGAGTACTTCGAGAAACCGGTCGGTCTCTTCCAGGTGAGGCATGTGCGAGCTGTGTTCGAAAATGACCCATTGGGATCCGCGTATTCCATCGTGCAACACTTGCGCTATGGCGGGGGTCGCTTCATCATGGTGACCGCTCATGATCAGGGTCGGCAGCTCAATGGCGTGCAGACGATCCCTGATGTCCCAATCCCTCAGTTTGCCGGTAAGGTGGAATTCACTGGAACCCCACAACACATTGTACACCTCCGAGTTTTGTGCCATTTTGCGGAAAGTTCGCAACAGGCATTGCGGCCAGGGGTTGGTGCGACACAGGTGACGCCGATAAAAAAACGTCATTGCTTTTTCATACAGGGCGGCGTCTCCGCAAGTCGCGCATTTCTCACGCGCTTCAAGCACGCGCCGCAGCTCTTCCGGCAATCCTGCGCGCAGCCGCCTGGCTTCCTCCACCCATTGCGCCGTGTTGGAAAGAGAGTTGGCCAACACCAGACTGATGGGACTCCGGGGCGGCTTCCCGGTGACGAATTCCATGGCCAGCATGCCCCCCCAGGACTGGCCCAACAGGTGAAAACGATCCAGTTTCAGGGTCCGGCAAATGGTTTGCAGCTCCTCGACGAACAGGTTGATGCTCCACAGGGACGGGTCGTGCGGCTGGTCGGAATTGCCGTTTCCCAACTGATCGTACAATATGATTGGGCGCCCCGCCTGGGCCAGGTCTTCAAGCGGTTCGAGGTAGTCGTGGGTCGCTCCGGGACCTCCGTGCAGGCAGATCAATGGGAGCCGCTTCAAAGATTGCTCCGCGCCCACCATCTTATACCAAACCTTATACCCCCGAAATGGGATGAATCCTTCATGCTGAAGCTGTGTGGATGACATGACAGGTATCTCCAACGGGAATCGTCACTGCCGGCAATCGTCAGCTGTGCGCATACAGGGTCACACGGTTCCGCCCCCTCTCCTTCGACTGGTAGAGAGCAGCATCCGCCGCCTTGATGAACCATTCCATGTCCCGCCCTTCGAAATTGGCGGTACTGACCACTCCGACACTAATTGTTATACAATGGGCAACGTCTGAAAACCGGTGCTCGATTCCCAATCCGAACACCTCCAGGCGAAGCACCTCGGCAAGGTTGCAGGCTCTTTCGGCCGGGGTGCGCGGGAGGATCACGGCAAATTCTTCGCCGCCATAGCGGGCGCTCAACTCTCCGGACCGTTTGAAGACTTGAGGAAGCAGCCGGCCGATCACATGCAAACATTGATCGCCCGCCATGTGGCCGTAGTGATCGTTATACCGTTTGAAATAATCGACATCGCACATGATCAGCGACAGGTCATCAGTGTGGCGGTGTCCCCGCTGTATTTCCGCGTTGAGCACCTCGTTAAAATGCCTGCGGTTGGCCAGTCCCGTAAGAGCATCTTCTATGGCCATTTTTTCAAGTAAACGATTGGCGTTTTCCAATTGGAGCTTCTGCTCTTCCAGGGTTACGTTCGCCTGCCGCAATGCTTCGTTTGCCAGGTGAAGCTGAATGCTCTTGGCGTCGAGAACGTCCCGCTGTCGTTTCAGTTCCAGCTGATTTCTCACCCTGAGCTTGACGATGGCGGGATTAAAGGGCTTGGTGATGTAGTCGACGGCTCCCAGTTCGAGACCTTGCGTTTCGTTTTCCACCCGATCCATGGCGGTTATGAAAATGATTGGAATGTCCTGCAACGAAGGATCATTCTTTAGCGAACGGCACACCTCATAGCCATCCATTTCCGGCATCATGATGTCCAGTAATACCAATTGGGGCATTACTGCAGCTGCTATTGCGAGTGCATCCTGACCGTTTGTGGCAAAGTAGATTTCGTAATCGTCATGCAACATCGAATTGAGGATCTCAATGTTCGGAGGTACGTCGTCCACAATGAGAATCTTGTTTTTGCCTGATTGCATAAACAAACCTATGCAAAGCACAGTCTAGGGGTTCAAGGGATCGAGCCGGACGGGATGCACAACTCCTGCGTTACCTGAACCGGATCACAAGGTTACGTCATGCTTCGCTGCCAATGCCTGCAGATGCTCCAGTGCTCCCCGGAAATCAAGATTCCTCAAGCACCGACCCAGGAGCCGGCTCTCCTCTGATGATCCGGGCAGCAGTTTCTTCACATCGCTATACACCTGCAATGCCTGAAGATTATTCACCAGAAGCATATCGCGCAGATTGTTGAGAAGTCGAGAAAGCTCTTGTCCGTCAGGAGACGTTTCACTCGCCGGGGGTGCATCATACCTCCTTCGGGTGGCGAGCAGGTTAGCGGCACGAAAAACATCATTCATTTGCTTCTCGACGGCTTGCAGCGAACTCTCAATTGCCGATTTGTCGGATTCTTTTAGGGCTGTTTCGAGCTTCACTGAGACGTTGAACAATGCGTCGGCCCCTATGTTGCCTGAGACGCCCTTCAAGGTGTGCACCAACCGCCTTGCCAGGTCATAATCCTCAGTTCCCAAAGCATCGCGAATGTCTGCCAGAGTGGAGGCGTTGTCCTGTCTGAAGCTCACGATTATGTCGGCCAGCAGTTCTTCATCATTGCCGAGCCTGGCCAGTGCCGATTCGACGTTGATTCCCGGCAAATCTGGGGGAATAATGGTCCTCATTTCAGCTCCATCCTCTGTTGCTTGCAAACGGCCACGCAGCGTGGATTCTTGCCGCCGGCTCATGGTTTGTGCGCGGTTATGGCTGCCGTTCATCAACACTAACTCAATAAATCATGTTGACAAAGACTACAAACACAAATATGGATGAATAACACTTAATGTTCGAGGGAAATAAATGCAGGTTTCACCGACAGAGAGAGGTTTTGTTTCGGCACCCCGCTTCGGATGGTTTAGCTGCTTTTTGGGCGGTTTTTTTCTGATGAATCCGCCTGGGTGAACGAATTCGACAGGATGCCCCGGGTGGATTCATGATCCTCCCGGGGTTTGTGCGACAAACTACAGCCCCGAGGAACGCTCCTTGGGGTTTTTTATTTTCAATGAGCGGCATGTGCCTGCCCAGTGTGCCGACAGGAGAGACCCATGATACTGGTATTGAAAAAAGGCATCAGTCAGGAGGAGACGGAGCAGTTGAAAGATCAATTGCGGACGGAAAACTACATGATCAAGGAGATCCAGGGGGTCGAAGAAACCATCCTCGGCGTGGTTGGCACCATTCGCAAGGATTCTCGCCATTTCGAAACACTGCCCGGTGTGGCCAAGGTCATTCCCATATCCAAGCCCTATAAGCTGGTGAGTAGAGAGCTCCATCCCGGCCCGTCGATTATCCGGGTGGGAGACGTCTCCATCGGCGGCGACCGCCTGGTGGTGATTGCCGGACCCTGTGCCGTGGAGGATCGCAAACGCACATTGGAGATAGCGCACGTGGTGCGCCAATGTGGTGCGGTGTTGTTTCGCGGCGGAGCGTTCAAGCCGCGCACTTCCCCCTATTCCTTCCAGGGGCTGGGAGAAGAGGGTTTGAGGATTCTGGCTGAAGTGCGGGAAGAGACCGGAATGGGGGTAGTGACGGAAATGACTTCTCCCAGTCAAGCGGATCTCATGGTTAAATACGTTGACATCGTGCAGATAGGCGCCCGCAACATGCAAAATTTCGAACTGCTCAAGTGTGTGGGTCGTATCGGCAAACCGGTATTGCTCAAAAGAGGTCTCGCCGGAACCATTGAAGAATGGTTGATGTCGGCGGAATACATCCTGTCCGAGGGCAACGGGCAGGTCATTCTGTGCGAGCGCGGAATTCGCACGTTCGAGCGCTACACACGAAATACACTGGACTTGACCGCGATTCCGGTGATCAAGAAACTGACCCACCTGCCCATCATTATCGATCCGAGCCATGCCACGGGACTGCGGGAAAAAGTGAGCCCCATGGCCCGTGCCGCCATCGCAGCCGGGGCCGACGGAGTGATCGTCGAGGTGCACACGGAGCCCGACAAGGCCTTATCCGACGGTCCCCAAAGTCTTTATCCCGAACAGTTCAAACAGCTCATGCGGGACCTTTATGTGATCGCGCCGGTGGTTGGAAAGCAGCTCGACTTCGCCTACCTGGATAAAGCCAAAATCATGAAGCGGCCCGCCGTCGCCGGAGCGCTCCAAGCGCACGTGGTCTATCCGGGAGTTCCCGGTTCCTTCAGCCATAAGGCCTGCCTGCAGTTCTTCGGTTCGGAGCCGCCTCACCAGAACCGCCCGTCTTTCCGAGAAGTGTTCGAAACGGTCCAGAGCGGAGCAGCCAGTCTCGGCATCCTGCCCGTGGAGAACTCCCTGACGGGTAGCATCCATGAGAACTATGACCTGCTGCTCGAGTACGATCTTAAAATCGTTGGAGAGATCACTCTGAGGATTCAACATAATCTGATCAGTCACCCGAACGGTTCCGTGGATGCCATCAAGCGGGTCTATTCGCATCCCCAGGTGTTTCAGCAGTGTCGCGAGTTCCTGGAAAATCACCCGGATTGGGATCTGGTTGCGTGCAAGGACACGGCCACTGCGGTGCGCCGGGTGAAAGAAAACAACGACTCTTCGGAAGTCGCCATCGCCAGCAAGGAAGCCGCCGAATTGTTTCACATGAGCATTCTGCAGGAAGGGATCGAAACCAACCCACGCAACTTCACCCGCTTTGTCGTTGTTTCGCGCGATCAATTCCTGGAGGGCCCCAAGGACAAGTCCTCCTTGATCTATTCGGTGAGTGATACTCCGGGCAGTCTTTACGAGACCTTGAAGGTATTTGCAGAACGTCGCATCAACCTGGTCAAGCTGGAGTCCCGTCCCATTCACAGCAAGCCCTGGGAATACCTGTTTTATGCGGATATCGAAGCAGACATCGAGGATCTAAAATACCGTGATCTGCTCACCGAGCTCAAAAAGAAAACGGAGTTCCTCAAGGTGCTGGGAAGCTACAGCAAGGGAGAAAGCTGATCATAGGAGCGCCCTGATCTGAGCACATTTGCAGGCGTATCCCCGGGTTAGGATTTCGTCCAGCACTTCCAGGAAAGGCAGGTCCGTGTCGACGCGCAGATAAATTTCAGGGGGGAACTCGGTGATCGGTTCAAATGCTTTCTTCATGTGCGGCAAATGGTGCACCCGAGCGTGCGACAATCCCGAGTCATCGTCGCGCCGCAACAACCGTTTACGGATGGTTTCTTCACGACATGCGCATTCCACCACGATAAAGTTGGCGTCCAGGTCGAGGGCAAGCTGGTGCGCATCCTGGCGCCATTTGGCCCGCGAAAAGGAGGCATCCAATACTGCCGACCGGCCGCTCTTGAGCTGGTCCTGAGCCCTGGCGAACATTTGTGCGTAGACCCTGTGACGCATTTCCAATCGGTAAGGTCCTTCCCCGTAGGCTACCACCCCGGCAGACATGGGACAGCCGTTCCCGGCCGTTCTGACCTCGTCGGATTCCAGGCGGACCAGGGATAAATCCTCCGCCAGTTGCTTTGAGAGCGCCGATTTTCCGGTTGCCGGCAGGCCGGCAAAGACCCACAAAGTGGGTCGGCTGAACTGCAGCGCATAACGATAAGCCTGCTGCATGTATTTATCGGCTTCTTGGCGCTGTGGCACGGCGTTGGCGCCGGCCGCTTCGGCAGCCCGCAGACAGGCGACCTTCAATTTGACCACGGCGCGATAAGCCGCGTAGAAGTCGAGTAAACTGTATAATTCCGGGTCGTCAGCCTGTTCGACATAAGCCCGCAGTACGGTGCGACTCAGGTCTGCATGGCCCAGGTGCTCGAGATCCATGTGCAGAAAGGCCAGGTCGCTCACTACGTCGCCGTAACGGAAGCGGTCGTTGAACTCGATGCAGTCAATGATTTGAATGCCGTTGAAAAAGTAGATGTGTTCGCAGCGCAGGTCGCCGTGGCCGTCGCGTATGCGCTGCGTTGCAATGCGTCGGCGGAAGAGATGCTGCCAGTTGCGGAAAAAGGCGCGGCTCACCTGACGTACGAATTCCCATTTTTCCGCAGGCACCCACTCCCCGACAAAGGGTTCCATCTGGCGAAAGTTTTCCTCCATATTGTAGGCGATCACTTCGGGATCGCCATAATGGTCGATCTCCGAGCTGCGCTCGCTGCGTTCGTAAAAGGCAGCGAGATAACGGCCCAACTTCTTCAATTGCGCCGTTTCGATTTGCTTGCGCTCCAGGAGGGATTTCATGCTGTCCTCATCCGGCAGCTGCACCATTTTGACGGCGTATTCGACCGCTTCACCGGGTCCTTCGAGCGACAACCGGCCATCTTCTGATCTGCGTATTGCCACTATCCCTTCATAGATATCATGGCTGAGCCGCTGATTTAACGTGACTTCCTGCCGGCAGTAACGTCGACGCGCTGCAAGGGTCTCGAAGTTAAGGAATTCGAAATTGACCGGTTTTTTCAGCTTGTAAACCCACCGGCCGGTCAAAAACACCGCCGAAATATGGGTGTCAATGCGCCGCAGCTCGACAACCGGATGAGGATAAAAATCAGGATCTGCCATCGCCTGGCAAACTTGTTCAAAATTTTCAATAGGCATGGGTGCTGTTCCTGGAGCGTCAGGTCGGTGTCACTTATGCCTCTGGATACAGGCATAGGCGCTGTGATTGTGGATGGATTCGAAATTTTCCACATCGACTTTGAACCACAAAACATTGGGGTCGCTCTTCAGCTGTTGAGCGATATCGCGCACAACGTCCTCGACAAATTTTGGATTGGCGTAAGCCTTTTCGGTAACATACTTTTCGTCCGGGCGTTTCAAAACCGAGTAGACCTCGCATGAGGCGGAACATTCCACCAGTCTCACCAAATCTTCAATCCATATGAACCTTTTGAAGCGCACCGCAAGGCTCACCGTGCCTCGCTGATTGTGCGCCCCCTGCATACTGATTTCTTTCGAGCAGGGGCAAACGGTTGTGATGGGAACGTTCACTTCCAGAATCAAGTCGTAGCCGGTCTTGGAATCCAGCGAGCCCGAAACCCTGCAGACATATTCCATGAGACCGGCGCTCTCAGTTACCGGGGAGAGTTTTTTCATGAAATAGGGGAAGCAGATTTCAATGTGTGCGGATTGTGCCTGAAGCCTTCGCTGCATGGCCTCGAGGATAGTAGAGAACTCGCGTATGTCCAGGTCGCCGTGGAATTCGTTCAGGATCTCGATGAACCGGCTCATGTGGGTGCCCTTGAATTCCCTTGGCAGGTTGACGTACATGTTGATGGACGCCACCGTATGCTGAAAGCGGTTGGTTTTGTCCATGACGGTGATCGGGTAACGAATGTCTTTGACGCCTACCTTGTCCACATTGATATTACGATGATCGATTTGGTTTTGTACATCAATCATTGCCGTACTCGACTCTACAGACTGCTCGGAGGGCCGGCCGCAGACATGCCGCTCACGTTGTTGCCGATCTCTTCGAGAGCTTTCCTGGTTTCGGCAGTCATATTTTCGGCGAATTCGCCCTTGAGATCTGCTTCGATGATTTGCTCGTCGTATGGAATGAAGCCGAGAAAGCGGTACTCCGCCATGTTATCCAGCAGGAACTGTCGGTCCTTTTCTCCTCTGACCTTGTTGCCCACCAAGGCAATTCGGGACAAACCAATGTCAGCGGCCAGTTCCTTGATCTTTGCAGCGGTCTCAAGGCTGCGCCGGCCCGGTTCCACCACAACCAGCAGGCAGTCCACGGACTGAGACGTGCCACGGCCGAGATGTTCGATGCCGGCCTCCATATCCATAATGACCACGTCGTCGCGCCTCAGTATGAGGTGCTGCACCAGATTTTTAAGCAATATGCTTTCCGGGCAGACGCAGCCCATACCGCCTTTTTTCACTCCGCCCATCACCATCAGACGGATTCGGTCGCCGCTCCTGATGGCGAGCTTTTCAGGCAGGTCGTCCACCTTAGGGTTCATCCTGAAAAACCCTCCGAAACTCCCTGGCACCGATTCGGTTCGTTCAGCCACCAGCTCCTTCATCTTGGCAATGGGGACAATCTCACCGGTGTTTCGTATGCCCAGTCCGTTGGCGAGATTGGCGTCCGGGTCGGCATCAACTGCAAGCACATTCTTGCCCTGTTCGGCAAACCACTTGACGAGAAACGCGGAAAGAGTCGTCTTACCGACTCCTCCCTTGCCACTGACAGCAATTTTCAAAGTATTTTCCTCCAGAGGATCATTATCAGAATGGAATTTGAAGCATTCAAACCAGGCGGCCATCCATGGTGATGCGGAAGGCACCATCGACGCTTGCCGCAGCTCTGCTCTGTTTTTTCATCTGGTACCTATGTCTGCTGATTTCGAGCAAGGCCCATCAAGCGATAAACCAACATTCCGCTGACCACCGCAACATCTTCTACCGGAAGCCGGTTTTGTATGCTCGCATCAAACAAAATGCTGGCTTCTGGCGGAAACTCATCGTCTCCTTGCCAGAGAACCAATTGAATGTCAATGCGCGGCAGCACCTGGAAAACCATACCCACGTCACCTGCCTCGACGGATTTTGCCCCGAGCATCTCTCCACAGGTTCGAAAAAGCTCCGGATCATGGCCAAAGGTTGCCAAAAAAGGGTCTCTGGCCCTCCTCTGGAAAGCGTCGAAGTAAAAGTGGCCGTCGGCAATCTGTCGAAAGGTGATGAGCTCTCCCGAGGCGGGTTTGTTTGAGGCGTGGAGCAGATAATGGCTGATCACTATCTTTTCGGGCAGCGGAACCTCACTTTCCGGCGCCTCCCTTCTGACATCCACCGGCTCGCCAACTTCTACAACGTGAGGGACCCCAAAAAAAGGCAGGCGCAATTCCACCTTGGCGCCATTGAGATCGATCTTTGCGCCGCTCAGTTTTGCCAGCCGGTGTAAATTGGCATTTTTGAGTTGTTCTGCAGCAAGCCTGAAGGATTCCTTATAATCGTCGATACGAGCCAATTGTTCCTCTTTTCGCCTGGGTTTGTTGAGGGTAGTCGATGACCGCACAAGTGTCACAAAATGCCGTCACCTTTCCATTATAAGTTGCTGGAACCGCATAAATCAACATCTTCTTGGCCGTGCGTAACCTGCTGTGCAATTTGCTTGAATCGTCGTGTTTTTTCATTCAAAATATCGCATAAGTCAGTGAGGCAAACTTCCAAGGGCACGTCCTGTATTTTATCAGGCCATGGCGGGAAGAAGGCCGTCGAGAATCAGGCCTTCAGGTGACAATGCCGGCGGGGAATTCACTCAGCATGTTGTGGCAGAGCCCGGAAAGGGATCGCAGAGGCGCCCATTTTAACAGCAATCCCGCCATGTTGACCGGACGACCCTGTGAATAGGACCCTGTGGGTATGGAGAGAGAAAATAGCCATAGCTCGGACTCCCCCGTAAACTCGATGAAGCAAAGTTTGATTCTTGATCCCGTTGAGGCGGAGCAACAGCAGATGCTCAAACGCTTGCGTCTCAATGTGGTGCAAATCCCCATTCTGCGACTCATTGGCGTTCTGGCGCTATTCTTCCTGGTGGTGCTCAACAACGCATGTCTCGCTATTCTTGCATGGCCGCCGTTGTTAAAGTTTGCCGCGATTTTGACGGCCTACACATTCGGGTCATGGGCCCTACTGTATCTGTTCTACCCCGGATTCAGGTCATTTGACCTCGGCTTCTTTTTCCTCACGACGGACATCATCATTTTCACATTGGCGGTTTATTATTCGGGAGGCGAAAATAGTTTTTTGTTTTTCCTGATGATCATCCGGGTTGCCGATCAAGCCAATACAAGTTTCAGGCGCGTGCTGTTTTTCAGCCACTTCTCCCTGCTCTCCTATGTGGTCCTGTTGATTTATCTGGCTCACTTCGAGCAGCGGGAATTGAGCTGGCCGATGGAGATCACCAAGTGCTGTTCCATCTATCTTGCCAACATCTACATATCCCTGACTGCGAGGACGGCGGAGCAGTTGAGAAACCTGACGCGGGAATCCATGGCCCTGGCAAGGGACCTCATCAGTCAACTGAAAAAGAGAACCGATGAATTGCACCGGGCTATAGTCAAAGCCGAAGCTGCAAATATCGCCAGAAGTCAGTTCCTCGCCAACATGAGCCATGAAATTCGCACCCCAATGAACGGCATCCTGGGTATGACGGATTTGTTGTTGGATACTCCATTGGACGACGAGCAAAAGGAAGGCCTGGAAATCATCCGAAGCTCTTCAAATTCGTTGCTGACACTGCTGATGGATCTTCTTGAACTGGCCAAAACAGAGTCGGAAGTGGAATTGGAATCAGGAGTGGAGTTCGAACTGGAGAGTTTTCTGCGGGGAGTCGCAGACGTCTACGCAGAAAAAGCCGCAGCAAAGGGCCTCAGGTTTTCGTACCGCGTGGCAGCGGACGTGCCCAATGCCTTCGTCGGAGATGTGAACTGTTTGGGCCGAATTCTGGCCAAACTGTTGGATAACGCGGTGAAATTTACCGATGAGGGGGAAATCCTGGTTGCCGTGGAAAAAGAGGCTGAGGAGCAGAACAGGACGGTTCTTCGTTTTTCCATCAGAGACACTGGCGTTGGAATTCCACCGTCGAACCATGAGCTCATTTTCCAACCTTTTACCCAGATGGATGGCTCAACGACCCGCAAACACGGGGGCTCCGGCGTCGGCCTTGCCTTGACCGAGAGACTGGTGAAACGAGTGGGCGGCAGGGTGTGGGTGGAAAGCGACGCAGGGCAGGGCAGTACCTTTCATTTCACCGCCCTTTTGCAAACCGTTCACGACCGACAATAGACCACTGGCCGTGAACCCGGAAATCTGCCGGAGAGTGGTAAATTCCGTGCCCGCATACAAACGGCAACAAGAAGGGGATCATGTTCAACAAGAGCACTGAACTGTTTCCGGTCAAGAAGAGCCGCATCTATCTTTCCCACTGCAGCATTGCACCCTTCTACAGCCGGGGGTATCTGCAGGAAAAAAAGCTGGCGAAAGAACACATGGAATCAGGGGTGAGCGCCTTCAGTCACTACGAGAGCTTTCTGAATGATCTGCGGGCAGCAGCGGCGCGACTCCTTGATACGTCGTTTGAGAACCTCGCGCTCGTCAAGAATACCTCGGAAGCCATGGGCCTCATTGCCAACGGCTATCCGTTCGAGGAAGGAGATCAGGTCGTCGGTTATGTCCATGAATATCCCGCCAACCACTACCCCTGGAAGTTGCAGGAAAAGCGCGGTGTCGAACTGGTGCTGCTGCCCAACTGCGAACATTCCGGCCAGGCTGCCCGTGGTTTGCCCTGCAGCTGGTCTATGGCGGACCTTGAGGAGCGGGTGACGGGCAGGACCAAAATCGTTGCCATCAGTCATGTGCAGTTCACCAGCGGCTTTGCGGCTGATCTGGAGAAGCTTGGCAGGTTCTGCAAGAGTCGCGGGATCGATCTGATTGTAGACGCCGCCCAAAGTCTTGGCTGCCTGCCTTTGTACCCGGAAAAGTGCCATATCTCAGCGGTCGCCTCATCCGGTTGGAAGTGGCTCATGGGACCGGTAGGAACCGGGCTCCTCTATACCTCTGCAGAGTTTAGAAGAAAAATCGATCATGTGATGGTGGGCGCCGAGCTCATGCTGCAGGGAACCGACTATCTCGATCATACCTGGCAGCCGCATCACAGCGCCCGACGCTTCGAGTACAGCACTTCACCGATCACCCTGGCGGCGGCGTTGCGCGCTTGTATCGAGGATATCCCGCTGCGCTACGGTTTGGAAAACATTAGCGCCGAAGTGTTTCGTCTGCAGAATATCATGCTGGCACATGTCAATAGAGATCGTTTTACTCCCGTTGTGTTTCCGCTGGAAAATCGCTCGGGAATACTCTCTCTGATGTGCCGGCACGACCCCTCCATCATCGCCCGGAAATTGGAAGAAAAGGGGGTGGTCTGTTCTGCCCGCGGCGGCTATTTGAGGGTGGCGCCCCATTTCTACAACAGCGATGAAGAACTGCTGCAGGCGACGGACTGGCTGAATTTCCTGGGTGAATAGCGTGTTCTTATGCCAGTTTGATGCCGACCTGAGACGGCACGCGAATGGCCTGCACCGCGACCAGGGATATGCAGGCCATGCCGGCGCCCACAAAGAACGGGATGCGATAGTCGATAACCCGGGCCAGGCCGCCAAGGGCCGGGAGGACTACTGCGGCGATGTGGTTGATGAGTACTTTTTGCGCAGAACCATCTTTTTCCACCGGGGAACCAGGTTTCGATCCTGCGGGTCGCGTGTGAAGCCCCAAACTGCGATTGCTACGATGAAGCCGCCCACAACGAGACAGATTTCCCGATAGTCGAGAAAATACGTGATTCCTTAGATAAACGCCCCGATGGCGATGTTCGAGGCGGCGGCCGCCAGGCTGCGCAGTTTGCCGAAGACCCAGGGCGCCACCTTGATGTTAAAATACTGCAGCGTCAGCGATTGGTTGGTGGTTTCATAATAGTGAAAGGCGAAGCTCATGATGAGTGTGGTTGCCAGCAGGCCGGCGTAGGAGGGGAAGAGACCGGTCACACTGATGCCGAAACCGAGAAGCAGGATGGATAAGACCGAAAGGCGGTGCTCGTCAATCACCCTGATCAAGAAGACGGCAAGCAGGGTCAGTCGCCCGGGAATTTCCCGCACCGACTGGATCATGCCGATCTGATCCCCCTTCAAGTTAGCCGTCTCGACGGCGAAGTGGTTGGAAAGAGTGGTCCACGCCCGCATGCCGATGGTGGAGCTCATGGTGAGAACCATGAGAAAGGGAAACATGGGATTCGGTCGGGCCCGGGCGAAGGCGTGACTGTCAGCCGGGGCGGCTTTGTATTTGGGCATGGTCACTATCCATGGGCACTCTACCGGTTTCCGTTCGAGCGCCTTGTCGATGGGAACGGTTCCGGTCTGCTATTCAGGTGTTTGCTGCGCACTGCCGTAGTGTTCTTTGATGCGCCAATAGGATACAGCCAAACGCCAAAATTCTTCGGGTGTGAGCGTCTCAGGGCGTCTTTGGGGATCGATGGCGCTCGCTTGAAAGGCCCGCTCCATGCTTTCTGAACCCAACGACTTGAGGCTGTTTCGAAGGGTTTTGCGCCGCTGTTGAAAGGCCAGATTGACCATGGTGCGAAAGCGTTCAAACGACGGTTCGCCCATTGACTGCAGCTCAGGGAAATCAATTCGAACAACCAGTGAGTCCACCTTGGGAGGAGGATAAAACTGCTGTGGTCCGACAGAAAAGAGATCATAGGCTTGCGTGTAGACCCCCAGTAGGACGGACAGAACGCCGTAGCTTTTGGTGCCCGGGCGCGCAGTCAAACGCTCGCCAACTTCTTTTTGCACCAAGAATACGGCTCGTTTGACAACATCCAAAGATTCCAGCAGAAAAAAAATCAGAGGCGATGTGATGTTGTAGGGAAGATTGCCCAGGAGCACCAAACGACTTCCTTCACGTACGCTGAGGGAGCGCAGTTCAAACGTTAAGATATCCTGCTGATGCACCCGGACCGTCTCCCGCAGCGGGTGGGTTACCCTCGCAAGGTGATCGGCCAAATCCCGATCCAGCTCCACCAGGTGAAGGGAGCGCACTTTGGACAGGAGAAACTGGGTCAACGCGCCCAGGCCCGGTCCGACCTCGATCACAACGTCCGTTTCTTCGATTTGGGCACTTTCGATGATGCGCCTGGCCGTTGCGGCCTGGGTCAAAAAATGCTGCCCGAACCTCTTGCGCGGCCTCATGCCGTGCAGCTGGTAGTATTGGCGCGGCGTAAGGAATGGGTTCATGACCATCAAATCACTCCATGGCGACACGCACGCAGGCCCTCAAAGAATCACTAGAACCATCGTGAGACGGCATCCAGGTCCATCATGTCGCGGGTGAATCCGGTTCTTTTCCACACGGTGTAGGCAGCGGCGGCAATCATAACGGCATTGTCGGTACAGTAGCGAAGAGCGGGCAAGTGCAGAGTCAGCCCCCGGTAGCCGGCCTCTTCCTGCAATCGTCGTCGCAGCCGCTGGTTTGCCGACACGCCGCCGACCACGGCGATGTCCTGAACACCACAGAGGTGTGCCGCCATGATCGTTTTGTTCACCAGAACGTCGACAATGGCTTCCTGAAAACTGGCGGCGAGATCTTCCAGGCGGTAGGATACCGCGTGGGATTCGCTTGCCGGAGGTCCATAGTGGCGCAAAAAATTTGCCACTGCCGTTTTGATTCCGCTGAAGCTGAAATCCAGTGAGTCCTTCTCGAGATAGGCTTTGGGGAATTGAAACGTATTGGGGTTGCCCTCGGCGGCCAATTTGTCTATCACCGTGCCGCCGGGATAGCCCAGGTTGAGCAGCTTGGCCACCTTGTCGAAGGCCTCACCCGCCGCATCGTCGCGCGTGCTCCCCAGAAACTTTGTCCGGCCCCCAGGATCGATGCGATAGAGGGCAGTATGGCCGCCCGACACCACCAGGCACACAAAAGGACCTGCGGGCGCCTGGCTGCCCAGAAAGGCGGCGTGCATGTGGCCTTCCAGATGGTTTACAGCGATCAATGGCTTGTCCAGTGCGAAAGCCATAGCCTTTGCTGCACACAACCCCACCAGCAGTGCCCCCACCAGTCCCGGACCCTGAGTCACGGCGATGGCGTCCAGTTGGTCCCGGGTGACGTCGGCCTTGGTCAATGCCTCGTCAATGACCGGCAAAATCATTTCGACATGCTTTCGGGAAGCCAGTTCGGGAACCACACCGCCATACGGCATGTGGACAGCAATTTGGCTGGAGATCACATCGGACAAAATATGCTTGCCGTCTTCGACGACTGCAGCCGCCGTTTCATCACACGAAGTCTCAATTCCCAGAATCAGCATGATTATCCATTCCGGTGCCCGGCTTGCGGTTGTGCCGGAGCCATCCCAACAAAACACAATGCGGCTTTCTGCCGTACCTATTCGGACCAGGCAACACATATCACGAATCCGGGCGGCTCTCAATCACCACAATGAATTACCCGCTCTCCCCATATTGACATAGCGGGACTTTGGAGTTACATGGAGCAAGTGCGTTGCTGTTTTCTTGGCAGGGTGATTGACGGTTCCTCCAAATTCTCACAGACGCTCTATCCTGCCCGGCCCAACAACGTCGTCAGAACGTGGGAACGGGTGTATTGCGCGCGATCCTCGCAAGGAAGGATGTTTTCATGCCCTCGTGCCTCGTGGATAATCACCACCGCCGCATTGATTACTTGAGGCTCTCGATTACCGACCGGTGCAATCTGCGTTGTATTTACTGCATGCCTGAGGACGGGATGCCTAAATTGAGCCACGATGAAATCATGACCTATGAAGAAATGCTGCGCTTGGTTGAGTTGGCCACGCAGATGGGCATCAGCAAGATCAGGGTTACGGGTGGCGAGCCTCTGGTGCGCAAAGGGGTGCTTTATCTCTGTCGAAAAATAGCGGAATTCGAGAGCGTCAAGAGCCTCAGCATCACCACCAACGGTTTGTTGCTGGCGGATTATGCCGAAGGTCTGCTGGCGGCGGGTATCAAGAGGATTAATGTGAGCCTCGACACGCTCAAGCCTGAGAAATATGCGCGCATCACCCGCCGGGACTGTTACCACAAGGTATGGCACGGCCTTGAGCGGGCTCTTGCGTTGGGCTTTCAGCCGGTCAAGTTGAATGTGGTGGTCATGAAAGGCTGGAATGATGATGAGATTGAGGATCTTGCCAGGTTGACCTACAGGTATCCGTTCCATGTCCGCTTCATAGAATTCATGCCCTTCAGCTCGGTGGATCAGGCGTCAAAATACCTGTCTTCGGATGATGTGCTGCAGCGCCTCGTTAAAATGGCGCCCCTCGTGCCGGCTAAAGTCAATAACGGCAATGGTCCCGCCCGCCACTACAAATTCCCCGGGGCCGTGGGAAAGATCGGCCTCATCAGCCCCATCAGCCATCATTTCTGCCCCACCTGCAACCGTCTTCGTGTCACCGCCGACGGCAAGCTGCGCACCTGCCTTTTCTCCCGCGAGGAAACCGATCTGCGCGACCTGTTGCGACGTCGTGCTGCGGATGAGGATATTGTCGCCGTCATACGTCGCGCCATCGATCGAAAGCCCGAGCGCCACACCCTGGAAAGCGAAGTATTTCGCAAATGTATCGGTCGTCCCATGGTGGCCATAGGGGGATAGCGCCGGGCAGCTAATTTCCAGGGGCACGCTTCCCGCGCACCATTGATTCCATGGCAAAGCGCGCAGCCCCCAGCAGTGCGGCATTGTCCCCGAGCCGACTGGGCAGGATGATCATCGCACTTTCCTGCAACATGCAGCAATGATCTGCCAGGCTCTTGCGCAGAGGCTCGATGAACAGGTCCCAAGCGTCACTGACGCCTCCTCCAATGATGGCATGGCGAATACCCAGGAAAGTGAAGAGATTGCCTATGGTCAGCCCCAATGCCCACCCCATCCGCTCGAATAGCTTGATCGCTGTGGAGTCTCCTCTGACGGCCTCCAGGTAGACATCCTTTGCCGTAAGAGTGCGGGTGCTGCACAGTTCGGCGAGGTGGCTGCCTGCCCGCGTGCCGCCGGTTACACTTTGTCTGGCTCCTTCTGTCAGTGCCCGGCCCGATGCATGAGTTTCCAGACAACCCCTCATGCCGCAGGCACAAACCGGCCCATTGGCATTGATGATCATATGGCCGATTTCCCCGGAAAAGCCGAGCCCATCACCGTTCCACAATCGGTTTCCCAAAAATAAACAGCCCCCCACCCCGGTTCCTAAAGTGATCCCTATCCAATTTTGCATCGCGCCGGCGGCCCCAAGCCACTGTTCGCCCAGACCGAAAACGTTGGCATCATTTTCCATGAAAACCGGAAGCTGGATTTGATCCTGCAGTTCAGCAGCAAGGGGGTAGTTATTCATTGGCGGCAAATTCGGTGAAAAAATCACACGTCCTTTTCCTGCGTCAATTTTTCCTGCAACCCCAAGACCAATGGAAGCAACGCGGCCCGAGAGTTCGATGCTCCTGGCAACGAGTCGTCGGCACTGCTCGGCCAACCGTCTGCCGGCCTGTTGAGCGCCGAGCGAAATGTCGGTGGCAACCTTTTGCGCTTCAATAATGTTCCCCTGGCGATCCACCAGGGCCGTCCTCATGTGGGTGCCGCCGATATCGGCCCCGATGTAGAATTGTTTTTGCATCAGCTCAAAGCCCTCCTGGTGATCATCCGGCCGCGCACTCCATCGCCGGTTCTTGACAAGAATGACCCCTTTCTCTCTTCTTCCAATCGTAACGGTTTTCGGGTAAATTCCAGTGCACGTGAAGGCCCAAGAACGGACGGTGGTTGCTTTAAAATTATTGACGTGCGCTTATCAAATGGCAAAGGGTTTCGAGTGAAAGTGGCAGCATCGCTGGAGAGAGCGGAGGAAGGTCCAACCGAGAAAGTCTGGCTGTATGCCAAATTGGTCTTGACCGCAATTTTCTGGGGGGGAACCTTTGTGGCCGGCCGCAGCATCGCCGGCCAGATCGATCCTTTTGCCGCCGCGTTTTTGCGTTTTGCCATTGCTTCCTGTTTCCTGGGCGCTTTTGTTTGGCGCTCTTACGGTGAGATTCCAAAACTCACAAAGCATGACTTTGTGCTGGTCTTTCTGCTCGGGTTGACGGGAGTTTTCACCTACAACGTGCTGTTTTTCTCGGGTCTTAAAACCGTTGCCGCCGGTCGTGCTTCGCTCATCATCGCGAGCAATCCTGCCTTCATTGCACTCTTTTCGTGCTGGCTGCTGCGCGAGCGCCTCGGCATAACGAAGGCGCTCGGCATTGTGCTTTCCATGGGGGGAGCCGTTGTCGTCATATCCCGCGGCAACCCTCTGGCCCTGCTGCACGGCGGAGCAGGCTGGGGAGAGCTGTACATTTTCGGATGCGTGCTGAGCTGGGTTTTGTACTCCTTGATAGGTAAATTTGCCATGAACAGGCTCACCCCGCTGGCGGCAGTCACCTATTCCTGCATCATAGGGGCAGCATGTCTCCTGCTGCCGGCTTCCATGCAAGGCTTATGGCAGCAGCTGGCCGGTTATTCCCTGGCAGTTTGGGTGGGGATCCTGTATCTGGGCTTCTTTGGCTCGGCCCTCGGTTTTTTCTGGTACTATCAGGGCATCAGGGAGCTTGGTGCATCGCAGGCCGGGGTCTTCATCAACCTTGTTCCGGTCAGCGCCATTCTTCTCGCTCACCTCGTCCTGCAAGAGGCGCTCGATGGGTCTCTTTTGATCGGTGCATGCCTGGTGATTGCAGGGGTGTATTACACCAACAGGCCCGGCAGGCGGCCGTCGATGACGGAAACAGAGCCGGGCTGATCCCCCCTGCACGGGTGAGGGTTCAGCGGCCCCGGTCGATGTCTCTGTCTACTTGCTTTCAGCGGCAGGCTGGTTGAGCGATTGCAGCTTGCCGGTGATTCCCTGCACATAATCCCAGCGTTGTTCCTCGGGCAGGATGCCGGTCTTGGGAAGAATCGCCAGATATTCTCGAATGGCGGCCTCTTTGTCGCCCCGCTTCTTATAGGCGTCGGCAAGGTAGAGGCGGTTCAGGGGATGGTCGGGAGCGATACGGATGGATTCTTCGGCAAGTTGGATGCACTTGTCAATATTGCCAAAAGGGGTCCATTCGGGCGCTCTGCAGTAAAGCAGCCCCAACACCCTGGAAGCTCCGCCGTGGTCGTATCCCGGCATGATGTTGCGGACGGTTTGCAGTTCCCGGATTCCCTCTTTGACAATGAAGAATGCCTGTAATCCTCCCACCTTTTGTGCCTTCTTCAACAGAAACAATCCGTGCCAGTAATGGCCTTCTGCGCGATGAGGATTGATTGCTATTGCCTCCGCAGCATACCGACCCACCTTTTCGTAGTAAGGGTATTCCTGATCGATATCCTGTTCGGGGTCGGCCATCAGATAATGGGCCTTTGCCAGGTAAATCGGTATTCTGACGTCCTCGGGGAAGCGGGCTCGAATGCCTTCCAGGAGCGCCGCCGCCTGCTGCAGGTCGGAAGGGCCGGCTGATTCCTTGTCAATCAGCTTGCGAGCTTGCGCGATAACGCGCTCTTTTTCTTTGGTCGCGTCACCCGCTGCCGGGGCATGTAGAGGAAATAGGGTCAATGTCAGTAGGATTATGGCCGGAATATTTCTTGTTCGCATTTTTGTCAGGAACTCTCTGGTAGGGTTTCCAAAACATTCGGAATGCTTCCTGAAACCTTTAAAATTCATTGTTCACGTTCTTCCTTAAAGCAATTTGCAAATACCCATTCCATGGTGCCAGCAATTGAGTCATTATATACAGCATTTTTGCTCTAAGGCAAACCGGCACATACTGGTGCAGACAAACGGTCAAGTCGGAAATGCCTGGTTGAAGAGCCGTCCGGCCCCTCCAACGAATGGCACAGAATGCGGCGCGCAGATCGATCCGGCCGGCCGAATAAAAGGGTGCACAGGGGGGCGTTGGCCATTATCAGAGGATTCTACAGTACAGATGTGAGCCTGTATCACTTGGCTTGGAATGGGCTCTCAGGTAAGCTGAATAGATCCTTCGGAGGGTTCGGCTGAAATGCGAGTCAAGCCGTGCCGGTCACGACCTTTCAGGATAAGCAGCGAGCATTGCGAACGGCGGGCAACTCTTTCGGCAGGCGTTGGGCCGGTCATCTGCTGGAGCCATGTTTCAGCCCTGGGCGCGAGCACAATCAGGTCTGCCCTGCGCTCCCTCGCTACCCGGTCAATGGTCCGTGCCATTGGACCTTTGCGGACCAAACCATCAAGCTTTATGCCATGCATTGCCGCGACCTTCCGCGCGTGCTCAAGTACTGCGTGTCCCCCTGCAATGCTGGAATCAGATTGATTCGATACCATTCGTTGGCTGCCGAAAAAGCCCGGTTGCCTGAAAAGTACTGTCAATTCCCCGCCGATGGTGCCTGTCAGGGTCACGGCCCGTTCGGCTATGTCTTCTCCGTCCGTCCGGTCAAGGACGAGCAAAATTCTGTTCCAGGCTAATTCTTTGTTGTGAGGAATCACCAGGATGTCGCGCCGGCTGGATCGACTGATGCGTGAAATCACTCCGCCGGTGAGGAGCTCGTGAAGGAGGCGGCGGCCGGAATTTCCCAGCACAATGATATCCGCGTCCTCCTTTTCTGAATGCTCGACTATCTTTTCATCAACGTGCCCTTCTTCGCAGATGATGCCAATCGCGGTGCCCTGTTCTTCTGCGACTTCCATGGCCGCGTTGAGGATCTCTTCGCACTGGCCATGCAGCACGGCTTTGATATTCCTGACCCCCACGAGGTTCAGGTCACCCTCATAAGAAGGGGCCACGGTGATGACCGTGACCCCGCTTCTGGCCCACTGGGCAAGCCGGATGGATTCCTTCAAGGCATGCAGGCTTGCCGGGGAACCATCCACTGCGGTCAAGATTCTCCTAAGTTTTCGCATAGCCCTCTTCCAGCCGATACTCCTCCCTGCTGGCTCGACTCGCCTTCCACATGCTGCCCAGAATAATCGTGGCCCCCACGAGCAGTGCGATACACATGGATATAAAGCTCACTTTTGCTAGGATGTCAATCGTTGCCGCACTGACGTTTATGATGCCGAGCTGGTTGAGGTACCTTGGTACAGCCAGCCCGCGGCTCACCGCTACGATCAGCATGATGGTCGCCATGACGATTTTGATCATGTTCTCTTTGACGTACGTGGTACCGATGGCTCCCAGCTGAACGCCGAGCAGTGAGCCGGCAAGGATGATCAGGGTCAGGCGAATATCGACCATACCGTGCATCGCCCAGTTGATCGAACCGCCAAAGCCCATCACAAAAGCGATCACCAGCTCAGTTGCGGAAGCCACCAGGCTTGATGCCCCCACCACGTAGATCATGCCCGGAACGCCGATAAAGACGCCTACGGCGATGGTGGCCGCCAGCATGCCGGTAGCAAATCCTACCGGAATGGTGAACCACAAGGATATTTTCAGATTGGCCCGCTTGAAATGGATCATCGGCGGCAGATTGATGGACTGCAACTTTCTGGCAAGGGCCGAAACTTTCTCGTTCCCACCGGACTTGGAGCTCCTCATGGCATCCAGAAACACGTAGCCACCGACAACGACCAGGATCACCACAAAAGAGAGGCTGACGTAAAGGTCCGACCCCGCCTGTCCCCATTTTGCCAGAATCCACTGCTGGATCTTGATGCCTATCTGAACACCCACCCCCGCTGACGCCGCCATGACGAGCCCCAGTTTGATGTCCACCTGACCGTATTTGTACCGCTTGAAGGCCCCAACCAGCGCTTTGGGGAACTTATGACACATATTGCTGGCCACCGCCACCGTGCCGGGCACGCCAAGGCTCATCATGCCGGGTGTCAATACGAATGCTCCTCCCGATCCAATGAAACCACTGACCAGCCCTCCGATAAACCCAACCAGGAATAAGAAACCGATGGATAGCACATTCAAATCAATAAACTGGATTATTTCCTGAGATACTTCGTGCATGGTAGGACTCCTCTGTTGATTCAGTGACTTGGTTCAAGTTATGCGAACAACCAGGTCGGCGCGTCTTCAATTCAATCAAATGCCGCCTGCGAGGCGCCGAACCGGTGATCGGGCCGGGGCCTCGATTTCAAGCGCCGCGACTAAAGTCTGTGAAAGGGGTTGACGTAAGCGTATGCGCGCGGCTTTTTGGCTGCCTTCTTGCGTTTTTCCACAACTTTCTTTTCCGTCTGCCGTAAAGCATCTTTCTTCATGGCCTCGATTCCCAGAAGCGACCACAGATTGCTGGCAAAGGCTCCGTGTGCAAATGAAAACAGAAGCACTGTCGCAACCGGCAGGGCGCCGTACCATCCCCCTTTGGTGAAGTAGGTCATGACGCTGTCGGCATTGAGAAACACCGCCGCGTACATCCCAACGGTCAGCAACCCGTAGCCGATGGTTTGCCCGACCGGCTTCTTCTTTGTCAAAATTTGTTCTGTTGCCATGTCTTTTCCTCCCTTTTCCTTGAATGAATTTGAAACAACACTGAACATCGGTATGGTGACTTCCCTGGCGACGGCTTCCGTGTAGACCCCGGAGTCCGCCACCACAAATTCGATCCGCTTCACCTCATGGTTGAGCTCCTCGACCGCTGCACCGAGGTCGCCAAACTTCACCGCGTGACTAAAACCGATGCCGCGGCGCGATGCCTTGCGGCGGAACTGTTGAACAAACTTTTTGGACTTGCGGCTGCCCGTCTTCCCTGATCCCTCGGGACACACATTCATTGCCAGCAGGTCATAATCCAGCCGTTCGGCCAAATGGATGGAATAGTCCATTGAGTCGGGCGAGAAAAACTGCCGCGTCGCAACGACCAGGATTTTTCTCCGTTCCTGGAAAGAAGCCGTTTCCCTCTTGTTATCGTTCATGCTATCCTGCACCTCCTTTCGGGAGTTGAACTCAACAACCGGTGCCATGGCTACTGACCATTACAAGGCGTGTGCCATTTCCGCGTAAAACATCTAACAGGTTGATTTGGCTCTATAAAAAACATTGTAATGAGGCTGAGGCGGTGCATGGTGTGTGTTGCATAATGCAATATCTCTCCCTCACATCGGTTTTCAGATTGTTTTTAATCGCTGGATTTAACTTAGTAATTTGATTTTATGCTGACAGCTGTTGCACCGTTACAATGTGCAACATTCAGCCGGGATAAAAACATGGCTCTCTTCCGTAAATCTGTTCCAACCGAATCGTCGTCTCCGGCCGTGACCGAGGATCTGGCAGAGTTGCGTGCGGCAATCGACAAGGCTCACCTGCCCGAACAGGCAAGAACGGTTGCCGACAGGGAATTCGAGCGGCTTGAAAAGATGGACGTTTCCATCCCTGAGTATGCCATCGGGCTGAACTACCTCGATTTTCTGCTGGCACTGCCGTGGCATGCCTTCACCGAGGACAACCTCGATTTGCACAGGGCTGAGGACATCATGGAAACCCAGCATTACGGCATTCGCCACGTCAAAGAACGGATGCTGGAGTATCTGGCTGTGCGCACTCTTTGCAGCACCGGGGAGTACCACATCCTGGTGGTAGACGACGAAGAGATCGCCCGGACCAACATGCAGTACGTTCTGCAGAAGGAAGGATACCTGGTTCGAGCGGCGGCTAACGGACTCGAGGCATTGGCCGAGATGAAACAACGCGAGTTCGATCTGATCCTCACTGACCTGAAGATGGAGAAGATGGACGGGATCCAGCTGCTCGAGTCGGCCAAGCACATTGCACCGCACACTCAGGTCGTGTTGATAACCGGTTTTGCTACGGTCAGTTCGGCGGTGGCGGCCCTGAAAAAGGGGGCGGCTCACTATCTGCCCAAACCCATCGATCTGGAGGAATTACGTTCGACTGTGCGGCAGCTGCATGAGAAGAAACGTTACATGCAGATGACGCGCAGCCCGATTCTGTGCTTCAGTGGCCCGCCGGGAACGGGCAAGACCTCCATAGGGCGATCCATTGCCGAGGCCCTCGAACGTAAATTTGTGCGCATTTCCTTGGCGGCGCTGCGGGACGAAGCGGATTTGCGAGGACATCGGAGGACCTATGTGGGTGCCATGCCGGGAAGGATATTGAATGAGATCAAACGCCTGGGGGTTAGAAATCCGATTTTTATGCTGGACGAGATCGACAAGATCGGCCAGGATTTCAGGGGCGATCCCGCCTCCGTGCTGCTGGAAATCCTCGATCCGGAACAAAACAGCCATTTTATCGATCATTACCTGGATCTGCCCTTCGATCTGTCCAGTGTCATGTTCATCGCGACGGCCAACGTGGTTGAAGGGCTTCCCGCCCCTCTGCTGGATCGCCTTGAGGTGATCCCGTTCCCGGGCTACACGGAAAAAGAGAAGCAGAACATTGCCAGGAAGTATCTCATTCCCCGCCAGTTGCGCGAGCACGGTCTGAGCCATGCAGGGATCGGATTCAGCGATGAAGCGGTCGTGAAGATCATCCGAGATTATACACTGGAGGCGGGATTGCGCAATTTGGAACGGCAGATTGCGACCGTTTGCCGCAAACTGGCCCGGCTTCTGCTCCAATCCGAAGGCCAGGCGCAACAGCTCAATGTCGATGAGGATATGGCTGAAAAGTTGCTCGGTGTGCCCAGATTCACTCATGAAATTGCCGCCGGTAAAGACCGCCTGGGGGTGACCACGGGTTTGGTTTGGACGGAATTCGGCGGGGAAATCATCGCGGTGGAGGCCACCATGATGAAAGGCAGCCAGCAGCTGATCCTCACCGGCTCCCTGGGCAACGTGCTGCAGGAATCGGCGCAAACGGCTTTGAGCTACATTCGCAGCAACGCCTCCCGCTTTGCTCTTGATGCGGGCTTTTTTGACGACCGCGATATCCATATCCATATTCCTGCCGGTGCCATACCTAAGGACGGCCCCTCAGCCGGTCTGACCATAACTCTGGCCCTGCTTTCACTGCTCACCAATCGACCGGCCCGCAGGGCCGTGGCCCTCAGCGGGGAAATTACTCTAAGCGGCAATATTCTACCTGTGAGCGGCATACGCGAAAAGATCCTTGCTGCCCAGCGGGCGGGAGTCAAGACCGCGGTCTTTCCCCTGCGCAATAAGGTGGATGTGGACAATCTGGAAGAAGATGTGAAACAGGACGTAAAGGTTGTCCTCGCCGATGAGGTGCCGCAACTGCTGGATTTAGTGCTGGTGTGAACTAATCCATGTGATAACGTTTGAGTTTGCGCCACAGGGATACGCGGTCGATGCCCAAAATTTCGGCGGCCCTGGTCTTGTTGCCGTCGACCTGTTCGAGAACCCAGGCAATGTGCTCCTGTTCGTTTTCCTCCAGGGTCTTGAATTCGCGCCTGGGGCGCTGGAGTTTATGAGCCATCCGCTGCAGGTCGGGCGGCAGGTGACGCACTTCGATGGTTTTTCCTTGAGCCAGGGCTACGGCGCGCTCCATGATGTTTTCCAACTCGCGCACATTGCCCGGAAAGGGGTAAGATAACAGAATATCCAGAACATCGTCTGCGATGGCCTCTACCTGTTTGCCCTGCGCCTCTGCAATCTTGCGCAGAAAGTGAAGGCTGAGCAGCAAAATATCCTCCCTGCGATCCGCCAGGCGCGGTACAATCAGGTGAATCACATTCAACCGATAATAGAGGTCCTGGCGGAAATTGCCCTGCTTGACCTCTTCCTTGAGGTCCTTGTTGGTGGCAGCCAGCACCCGGATGTCGATGGGAATTTCCTCGGTCCCACCCACCCGCATGAGGTTCCGTTCCTGCAATACCCGCAACAGTTTCACCTGCATGGCCGGGGGCATATCGCCTATTTCATCGAGCAGAATCGTTCCTCCATGGGCCGCCTCGAGCAGACCTTGTTTGATGCCGCGCGCTCCGGTGAAGGCCTCCTTTTCATGTCCGAACAGCTCGTTGGCCAGCAAGTCGCCGCTCAGCGCCGCGCAGTTGAAGGCCAGAAAACGATTGGCGGACCTGGGGCTGAGGCGGTGTATGGTTTTTGCCACCAGCTCTTTGCCGGTTCCAGTTTCCCCCTGGATGAGCACGCTGCAATCGGTGGGAGCGATTTGTTCGATGGTTTTCTTGAGGGTCTCCATTTCCCGGCTGTTGCCGATCATCAGGGGGACGTCCTGGCGCTCTTCGAGCCGCCGCCGCAATTCACCGACTTCCAGGCGCAACAGCCTCTTTTCCATGGCCTGGCGGACCAGAGTGCGCACTTCCTCGATATTGTAGGGTTTGGGAACGTAGTGATAAGCCCCCAGCTGCATGGCTTCGACGGCGCTATTCACGGTGGCATAGCCGGTCAGAATGATGACCTCGGTGGCGGGATAAAGCTGCTTGACAGCGCGCAGCACGGCAAGTCCATCCACCGGCTGCATGCGCAGGTCGGTCATGACCAGATCGAATTCGCGCCGTTCCAGTTGTCGGATCGCCGCTTCTCCGTTTTCCGCACAAACCGTGATGTAGCCCTCCCTGCGCAATATATGCTCAAGGTTTTCCCGGGCGATGGGTTCGTCGTCCACGATCAGAATCCGAGCTTCACTCATCCGGTCTTACGCTCCCCGGCAAACTGCTTCATGGGGAAAACGGATGATGAACTGGGTGCCCTTTCCTTCCTCACTCTGCACGGAAATGGAGCCGTGATGCTTTTGGATGATGCCGTAAGCGATGGAGAGTCCCAGGCCGGTGCCGATGCCCACCTCCTTGCTGGTGAAAAATGGATCAAAAATGCGGCCTATTTCATGCTGCGCAATGCCGACGCCGGTGTCCTGAACGGTGATGATCACTTCGTTGGTGTCCAATGCCTGGCGCGCCGTGATCTTGATCTGCCCGGGGGGTGCGATGGCATGGACGGCATTTTCGATGAGGTTCAGGAAGACCTGCTGCATACGCTGCGCATCGAGATTTAGAGAGAGATTTTGAGGGATCTCTTTGATGATCTCGATTCCTGGAGGAATTTGACTGGACATCAAGGCCACCGAACGGTCTACAATCTGCGCCAGCGAGGTCGGTGCCAGGCAGAACTCCCGCACGCGCGAAAACTCCAGAAGTCCCCGTACAATATCCCGCGCACGGTGCACCTCCTGCTCGATGTTCATGAGCATCCGGCGGGCCAGGTCCCCTTCCTCGAGAGCAAGTTCTTCCAGCAGGATTTGACAGGAGGTGGAAATATTGTTGAGCGGGTTGTTGAGCTGATGTGCCACCCCGGAGGTGAGGGTTCCCAAAGAGGCGAGTTTTTTCGTCTGCAGCAGTTGATCCTGCCTTTTGATCAGTTCGGCTACCATGCGGTTGAAGGCTTCCACCACCGTCTGGGTTTCGTCGTGGGTTTCGAGCACCGGAATCGGCCTGAAATCGCCTGAGGCAATGCGCACGGTGGTTTTCTCGATGACTCGCAGAGGTCGAATGATCTTCTGCGCCACAATAGTGATGAGAAATCCTCCGAGTACCAGGAAGGCCGATAGGGATAACAGTAGCTGAGCCTTCAAAGTGCGGATGATGTTCAAGATCCTTTTCCGTTCGAAGGAGACCAGGTCCTGTGAGAAATCCACCAGTGCTTTGCCCCGTTCACGCAGCTGTTCATTCACCAATGCGGCGTCGACGGTGTTGGGGTGTTCATCCGCTGCCAGCTGCGTGATCACGTCGTGATAGGCAAGAAATTCTTGTGCAATGGAGTTCAACAGCGGGGCACCCTTGAGGGATTCCATTTCGGGTGAGATTTTCTGCAACAGTTCCATGCCCTGATCCAGGTAGCGGCGATTCTCAATGAGATCCTCCCTGGAGCCATAGAGCAGGTAGTTCTTTTCATAGCGCCGAACTTCCAGAATGATGTTGCTGAGGTCGTCTGCCACCTCGACAAAATGCTGCTTGCGCTCGATTTCCACCAGGTAGTGGTAAGAGATTCCGCCAACCAGCCCGATCACCAGCATGCAAAGAGCGAACCCGACAATGACTTTCTGTCGTATGTTCAAATTGGGCAAAAACTTCCAGCGCATGGGCCATGTCCTCCGGGTGTTTCGATCGGACCGGATCGAGCCTGTCTGCTCGCCGTCGCAAGGCTCTTGCTCGAGTTCATTCCTGCATGGAGCGGACCGGTTCTCAATCTCGTGCTTCCATGGTCTGCCCGAACCTGCTCAGCGCAGGCGCGCTCCACACCTGGGGCAACGCGTCGGGTTGATGGCGGTTCCCAGATAGTATCGATCGTGAGCGCGAACGATTTCGTTGCAGACCGGGCATCGGTACTGCCAGAATCCCCGCAGAGCAAACACCACACCGGCTATCAGCTGAGCGATTGCGGCCGCTGTCCAGCCCGCCCGGCCAATCCCCAGGAATCCGTCTATTGCCTCGGAAAATTGTTTTGCCGCAAGCCCGAGAGCAAACAGGATCAGGGCGAGGAGGAAATTTTGCAGCATGGTTTTTCTGCGCTGCTGAAATTCCACAACCACTGGGTCTCGTTCAGTTTCCGGCATGGATTGGCGCTCCTACCATCCTCCGTTCTGCAGCACCCTGCGCAGTAATAGAAAATGCCGACTTGGCAGGCTGTGCGGAAATTGGCTTGCCGCCCCCGGTCGTCATTGCCGCGTTTTCAGCCAGGATCCAGCGGCGGGTTGCTCACATTGCGAAAAACACGCTCCTCACTGCCGAAAGCTCTTCTCTGGATAGGTTCTTGAGCGCCAGGGCCAGAAACGATTGGGTAATGTCCCAGTTGCGCCCCTTGTTGGTCTGACGATTGCAATCCACCAAAAATACCAGCCATGTTTTCAATTGCGGGATCTCCTGAAAAAGGATTGAGCAGCACTCTATTGCTCTTAAAAAAACCATTATAGCCTTAAGTGCCGGTGCAGGCCATAAAGAATTTGGCGGGGACCCGTCTCGTTCCTGCAACTGGAGATAAACCGCACGGGGCACAGCGGCGGGCCTGACGGGCAATTTCAAAAAGGCTGTAAAAATTTATTCGAAGATGCGCGCAAAATGCATTTTTGGGTTTGACTTTTTGCGTCAAATGAGCGAATGAAATAGCGGCTATTAGCACTCGATATAGTAGAGTGCTAATAGCCGCTGAGGCGCTGCCGGCAGGCAGCAGGAAGTGACCAAACATCTGCGTAATAAGGAGGAGCCCTGATATGAATTTGCGGCCGTTACAAGATCGAGTCATCATCAAACGAACTGACGAAGAGGAAAAGACCGCGGGAGGCATCATCATTCCCGACACCGCCAAGGAAAAGCCCCAGCAGGGAAAGGTGATCGCGGTCGGCCATGGCAAGATTATGGAAAACGGCAGTGTCAGCCCGATGACGGTGAAGGCGGGGGACCGTGTTCTGTTCAGCAAGTATGCCGGCACCGAAGTTAAGATAGAGGGCGAAGAGCACTTGATCATGCGAGAAGACGATATCCTGGCGATCGTGCAGTAGCGACACAAACGGTGTGACAACGAAGGAGGAACAATTCTATGGCTGCAAAAGAAATAAAATACTATGGCGAAGCCAGGGAGAAAATCATGAAGGGTGTCGATACCCTGGCGAATGCGGTCAAGGTCACCCTGGGACCCAAGGGCCGCAATGTGGTTCTGGAGAAATCGTGGGGATCTCCGACCATCACCAAGGACGGGGTCACCGTTGCCAAAGAAATCGATCTGGAAGACAAGTTTCAGAACATGGGTGCCCAGATGGTCAAGGAAGTGGCCAGCAAGACCTCCGATGTAGCAGGGGATGGCACCACCACCGCGACCATTCTGGCGCAGGCTATCTACCGTGAAGGTTCCAAACTGGTGGCCGCCGGGCACAATCCCATGGCGCTCAAACGCGGCATCGAAAAGGCCGTAGCCGCCTCCATCGAGGAGCTCAAGAAGCTGAGCAAGCCCACCAAGGACCAGAAGGAGATCGCCCAGGTGGGCACCATCAGCGCCAACAATGATGCCACCATTGGCGGCATCATTGCCGAAGCCATGAACAAGGTGGGCAAAGAAGGCGTCATTACGGTGGAAGAGGCCAAGAGTATGGACACCACTTTGGAAGTGGTCGAGGGGATGCAGTTTGACCGAGGCTACATTTCGCCCTATTTTGTGACCGATCCCGAGCGCATGGACATCACCCTGGAGGAGCCCTACCTGCTGCTCAACGAAAAAAAGATCAGCAACATGAAGGACTTGCTGCCGATCCTCGAACAAATTGCCAAGATGGGCAAACCGCTCCTGATCATCGCCGAAGATGTGGAAGGGGAGGCGTTGGCCACCCTGGTTGTCAACAAGCTGCGCGGCACTCTCAAGGTGTGTGCGGTCAAGGCGCCCGGTTTCGGCGATCGGCGCAAGGCGATGCTGCAAGACATAGCCATCCTGACGGGAGGCCAGGTCATTTCAGAAGACCTTGGCATCAAGCTCGAGAACGTAGCCCTGAATGATCTTGGTACCGCCAAAACCATCAAAGTGGACAAGGACAACACCACCATCGTGGATGGCGGTGGGTCGCGCGAAGCCATTGAAGGCCGAGTGAAACAAATCCGCGCACAGATTGAAGAAACCACCTCCGATTATGATCGCGAGAAGCTGCAGGAACGGCTCGCCAAATTGGTCGGCGGAGTGGCGGTCATCCAGGTGGGGGCGGCGACTGAAACGGAAATGAAAGAAAAGAAGGCGCGCGTCGAGGATGCGTTGAACGCGACCCGTGCGGCTGTCGAGGAAGGGATTGTTCCCGGCGGCGGCGTAGCCCTGCTGCGTTGTGTTGCTGCCTTGGAGAAGCTGGAGGTTTCCGGCGAAGACGCTTTTGGCGTCAACATCGTGAAACGTGCACTGGAAGAACCGGTTCGGCAGATTGCCAGCAATGCCGGCCACGAAGGCTCGGTTGTGGTGGAGCGCGTCAAGCGGGAAACGGGGTCCTTCGGCTTCAACGCCGAGACGGAAGCGTATGAGGATCTCACGGCGGCCGGCGTCATCGATCCCACCAAGGTGGTGCGGTTTGCTCTGCAGAACGCCGCCAGTGTCGCTTCGCTGCTCATAACCACCGAGGCGATGATTGCCGAAAAACCGAAGAAAAAGGAACCTGCTCCTCCCATGCCCGGCGGCGGCATGGAAGACATGTACTAGAATTTGCCAATCCGGCGGCTTGCCGGCGGCCTGCCCGCCGCCGGCAAGAGTTCCCCACCTCGCTGTGCTCTGCTGCGAGCAATCCCACGAGAGACCAGCCTTTGCCCGACAGACGCCCCTTCATGGGCCCCGTCATGCCCGTGCAATCCCGCGCCGGAGCTTGTCCGGCGAGGCCACCGCCCGACATTTCTCCAAGTTTCTTTTGGCTCATGATCGGTTACAATCTTTGCGTTTTATCGTGCAGCGATCTCTGCTGAAATTTGTTTGTGGCTAGATTTGTGATCAGAAAGGAATATTCTCTTGTCCGGCGACAATGTGATTCGCTTGCGGGGTGTGTGCCAACACAACCTGAAAAACCTGGACCTGGATCTGCCGTTGAATCGATTGATCGCCGTCAGCGGCGTGAGCGGTTCGGGCAAATCGAGCCTGGCACTCCACACCCTGTATGCCGAAGGCCAACGCAGGTACGTGGAGACCTTTTCGCCCTATGTGCGCCAGTTTCTGGAGCGCATGGATCCGCCCCGGGTCGAATCCATCGACGGCATCCCCCCCGCCATCGCCATTGGATCGGGCACCGCCGTGCGCAGTTCACGTTCGACCGTCGGTACCATTACAGAAATCAACGATCACCTGAAAATCCTCTACGCCCGCCTGGCAGTGCCCCATTGCCCGCACTGTGAAAAGCCCGTCGAGCAGGATAATCCGCAAAGCATTCTGCAGAAATTGAACGATCTTCCGGCGGACAGCCGGGTTCTGGTCACTTTTCCCTATCAACCGAAGCCCCGGCAGGAATGGGTGCGCTACCTGATTTCTCAAGGTTTTTTACGCATTTTTGTCGATGCCCGGGTGGTTGAGCTGGAAAGCCTCGATCCCGGTGCCATCAGAGACCTTGCTGACAGGGAAATCCTGGTGGTGGTCGATCGCATCCCCTGGGGCAAGGTTCCCCCTGAGCGCGTGCTGGATTCCCTGGAGACGGCCATGCGCATGGGAGGCGGCCGCAGCGCCGTGGTTATTTTCCCCGACCGGGTGCGCCGGTTCAGTGCTGAGCTGCGCTGCGCCGGCTGTCCGGACGCCGAACCCATCGCCGCGCCGACACCCAACCTGTTCTCCTTCAACTCGCCGCTTGGAGCCTGCCCGGAATGCCGCGGATTCGGCCGCAGCATCGGAGTGGATGTGGATCTGGTCATTCCCGATCCGACCCTTTCCCTGGAGCAGGGGGCGATCAAGCCGTGGGGCATTGATCGGATGGAATTTGACGATCTGATGGAGTTTTGCCGAAAACAGGGCATTCCAACCGATGTTCCCTTTGTAGCGCTGCCCGCTTCGGCCAAAGACAAGATCATCAACGGTACCAAAGGATATTACGGGATCCATGGCTTTTTCGAGTGGCTGGAAACCAAGACTTACAAAATGCACGTGCGTGTCTTCCTGTCGCGCTTCCGCGCTTATGTGCCGTGTGCGGCGTGCGGAGGCAGCCGCTATCAGCCGATGACTCGACTCTACCGATTGCGCCATGTGCCCATCGATGAGTTGAGTGCCTGGTCCATCGGGCGCTGCCTCAACTTTTTCGACCAGCCGTGGCCGCAGCTGGCACGGGATGCGGCGGCTGCACTGCTGGTTGACGAGATTCGCAGCCGGCTGCAGTTTCTCAAGGCGGTGGGGCTCGACTATCTTTCCCTGGACCGTCAGTCGCGCACCCTTTCCGGGGGTGAGGTACAACGGGTGCATCTGACGCGCGCTCTCGGTTCGGCGCTGGTCAACGTGCTGTACGTGCTGGACGAACCCAGCGTGGGGTTGCATGCCCGTGATCAAAGGCGGCTGATGAGCCAGCTGCGACGCTTGGCCGACCTCGGAAACACGGTGGTGGTGGTCGAACACGATCCCGACATGATCCGTTTTTGTGACGAAGTGGTGGACATGGGTCCAAAGGGCGGCGAAAGGGGAGGGGAAATCGTCTACCAGGGGACGCCCCAGGGCCTGGCGGAGTGTGAGCAGAGTGTTACGGGCGGATACCTGAGCGGCCGTCTGCAGGTTACCTCCCCAGCAAGGCGGCGCCTGCCGGATCAAACCCGGCAACTGGTGCTTACGGGGGCACGTGAGAATAATTTAAAGAACCTTACCGTGCGCTTCCCGCTCGGGCTTCTGATCGGAGTCAGCGGGGTTTCCGGTTCGGGTAAGAGCACCCTGATTGAAAAGACACTCTACGCCAACTGGCTGCGCA